>JGI1201J43222_100188_pt1 | contig 19897 bp, 12 predicted proteins | sample MastesBC008_FD_43222 | JGI IMG/M metagenome (IMG submission 43222) | reverse complement strand
AGTCAGGAGTCAGAAGTCAGGAGTCAGAATTCAACTCTCAGAATCGACAAAAAACAAATAACTAAAACACCGATCGCTTTAGCCATTGGGGGCGTTATTCACAAACTTTTAGGATTCACCTAAATTCCTTTTTGCAGTACATTTACTCTACAAAATAGTTTGCAGTATTCATTATCTGGATTAGTGAATTGCAAGTTACAGTAATCGCCGTCGTATTTTTAAGACATGTTTGTGCTCCCTATTCCCTTTAAACCAAAATATTTGTTCTAAATTAATTGTCCATTACTAAAGTAAAGGGTATTTCTACTCCTTTCTTCTGTCTTCTGACTCCTGAGTTTTGCTATTAATATCAAAAAACTCAATGGTACCAACAAATTCAAAAATCTGTTGTTTGATTTCTTTTGCAAGAGTTTCAGTATTTTCAAAGCCTTTGCTGTCTTTAAAATAATGTTGCTTGCTAATTACATACAAAAAATTATGTTTCTTAAAAATTAACAGCCCTCGGTAAGCATTTTTTTTCGCACCCGAACCATTACTTTCTTGATGAGTAACTGTCGACACATCAGGCATATAAATTAAAATGAAATATGCCCCCGACATTACTTGTTCGATAAATTCACTATACTCAACTTTTGACTTGGGTAAATTAGCGACTATTCCCCAAGGTACATACTTATCTAAAAGAACGTGGGGTAAATAGTCTTTTAACCCCAAAGACTCAATTTTGTTCGCTTGCTTCTGAGAAATAAGATAATAGTCAATTCGCAATAAAGTAGCAAAGTTATCAGAAAACTCGACCATTCCTTCTTGAAACTGAAGTTTGCCCCCTTTATCAGCCAGAACAGGAATTTTTAGACGAAAATTACCCAGGGGCGAACTATAAACTTTGTCATGAAAGTTTTCCAAAATAATCGTTTCATATTCATCATCGACATAAGATGTTTCTGCTTCTTTAATCGCCGCTATCACCTCATCGATTAATTCTCCCGCTTCAGTTTCTTCTACTCCTAAGGTTTTTTGGAATTCCTTAAGTAAAGTCATCTTTGATAATGGGATAGAGAACGTTTCTTCATCTACCAATACAGAAACGCCTACCCCAAAAGCATCTAGTACTAATTCCTCTCCAATATATTTATTTGCCGTATTAAAAACTACTCCTAATTCTTGATCTTCGGCAATTTCTAGAACTCGATCGAGAATATCCAATAAATCTTCATTGGAGTATTCTTCAAAAATGTCAAACTCCCATAAGACATCAGCGAGAAAGTCAACATCTAATTCATCAAGGGAAGTATCAGCTGCTGCGACCACAACTGCGATCGCCGCGACGGCTTCTTCTGCTGTCAGTTCTTCAGAGGATACCCCAACTGCATGAAATATGTCGTCATACTGCGCCATAACTGCTCCCTGCGTCAATATCTTGATGATGATAGTCGATTAATGCTATCAATGGGTAGTTTAGCAATGCAGAAATATTTATTTTGATTTATTTTGTTTTTTGCTGGAGTTTAAAAATCGTAACTTCATGCATTTAACTGCTTTTGAGCAATTATATTAATTTAAAGAACTTAACAATTTCTGGTACTATTCGCTTACATTCTTTTACTAATTTACTATCTGGTGGTCTCTGTGCCACCGTTCCAATAATAATTTTGATTGCAGTACGAGCTACTTTTTTTACTTGTGTTTCTGCTGGATTTTGACTGGCTAATGCAAGGTTTAATATTTGTTCTAATACTTCGGTTTTATCTTCGGTTCTTAGCTCAAAATCATTCTCGATAGTAGTTTTGAGTCGATTTAATAATTCTTTTATTCCCGATTTCTCAGAAAATGATTTATCTGGTAGATCTTCGATGATTTCATTAATGTTTTTAATTGAAAATAGTTGATCATCTTGAATGCTATCTTTAATCTCCCTAATTTCATTAATTAATTTTTGGGCTTCTATCAATATTGTATCTAAACGTTCTATTTTATCTTCAACAACTGCAGTTTTGATAAATATATCGCTGTGGTAAAAGTCTGGAATTTGTTCTGAAATTTTATTTGAGGCTTTTTCCTGTTCTAATCCTTGAGTTTTATTTGTTATCTTTGTATAGTTAATACTTGAATTAATCTGAGTTAAAAGTTGATTTAATATTTGTGCAGAGTTAAGTCCCAGATTTTGTAAAATCCTTAAGGAAACTCCTTCCCCTTCACGAATTAAAGCCAACAATAAATGTTGAGTATCGACATATTCTTGATGTAATTGGCTAGCTTCATGATAAGAAAGTTCAATTACGTTGGTAGCTCTTTGAGTAAAAGGGGCTTCTCCGACAAAAGAACCAGAGCCTCGACCAATACTTTTTTCTACCTCTATTCTGGCATCTTTAAGAGTTATACCTAAAGATTTTAAGAGATTGGCAGCAACTCCTTTCTCTTCCGCAATTATTCCTAACAATATACTTTCTGTTCCAACAAAATTATGACCCAATCGTTTGGCTTCAGCTTGGGCTAGTATAATTACTTGTTTTGCTTTCTCAGTAAAATTTTCCAAATTATTTGCTCCTAAAATGACCATATAAGTTACAGATAATCAATGATAATGAGAACAAAAAATTAGAGTTTTTTGATTTTTTTATTTTGTTTTAGTTTTAATTAATTTACCAAAAGTTATACTTTTCGTTTGCGGATTTTAATTGAGACTGAAAGTAAGATTTTTAGATTCTTTGTAGCTGGATATAATTCACCTATAAATTATCCTGGGTAGGATATTTTTACAGATAGTTAATATTGATTCTGTATTAATTTTTATTTTCCTTTTGGTTTTATCTTTTTTGCAAAGCAAGGTTTTAGCTAGGCAAATAAGGTAGCTACCTGAAATTACACACAACCTAAATTTTGCTGCAACAGTTACTCTAGAAAGCATGCTTTGTCGTGAATTCACCTATAGCTTCTATTTTGATGCAGTGGGGGACAATAAATTTAAGCTTGACAAATGCAAGCGCCATTCTAGCTTTGAGGAAGTGCTCAAAAACCATGCTTTTAAAATTTGAATTAAATTAAAGATAAGGCGAACGGTTAATAAGTAGACAGACTAGCTTTCATAAGCTGTCTTGAAATATATCTAAATAATCAGTGTGTTTACTAGCATAGGTAATTACTGATGGTTAAAACATCTCAGTATCAACTATCTGAAGATTCTCAAGAACAGTCCCTTGTCCTTTGGTTTAACGAAATCGGCATCAATGATATTGAGTTAGTTGGTGGTAAAAATGCATCCTTGGGAGAAATGATTCGGCAGTTAACTCCTCGAGGTGTAAATGTTCCTACTGGTTTTGCTACCACAGCCCATGCATACCGCTATTTTATTGAGTCAGCTGGTTTGGAAGAACAATTGCGATCGCTATTTGCTGACCTAGATGTGGAGGATGTCAACAATTTACGGCAAAAAGGACGAAAAGCAAGGGATTTACTGTTGCATACTCCGTTTCCTCAGGAGTTAAGAACTGCGATCGCCCAAGCTTATGAAGTTTTATGCAGACAGTACAACCCAGATACAGATGTAGCCGTTCGTTCTAGTGCAACAGCAGAAGATTTACCAGATGCAAGTTTTGCGGGACAACAAGAAACTTATTTAAATGTGAGAGGTGTACGAGGGGTTCTAGCTGCTTGTCATCGCTGTTTTGCTTCTTTATTTACCGACCGTGCAATTTCCTATCGTTACACTAAGGGGTTCGATCATCTTAGCATCGCTCTGGCTGTAGGCGTACAAAAAATGGTGCGCTCCGATCTAGCATCCTCTGGAGTGATGTTTTCCATCGATACTGAAACAGGTTTCCAAAATGCAGCTTTGATTACTGCTGCTTATGGTTTAGGGGAAAATGTGGTTCAAGGCGCGGTTAATCCAGATGAGTACTATGTGTTTAAACCAACTTTAAAAACCGGTCATAGTCCAATTTTAGATAAGAAGTTGGGCAGTAAAGAATTACAAATGGTTTATGATGACGGCTCCAAGTTTACCAAAAATATTCCAGTTCCTGGGGTTTTACGAAATAGGTTTGTTCTCAATGATGATGAAATTTTACAGTTGGGACGTTGGGCTTGTTTAATTGAAGACCATTATTCCCAAGTTCGCGGTACCTATTCCCCAATGGATATTGAATGGGCAAAAGATGGTATTACCAATCAATTATTTATTGTTCAAGCCCGTCCAGAAACCGTACAGTCACAAAAAAACCAAACTGTTTTACGGAATTACCGTTTTCGAGGGATAGGGAACAAGGGACAAGGGATAAGGGAGAGAGGAGAAGAAAATATTAATGGAGAACAGGGGGGTATACCCACTCCTTTAGTTACTGGACGAGCAGTAGGGGAAGCGATTGCTCACGGTAAAGTCAAGGTAATTTTAGATGTAGCAAGAATAGACCGATTTGAAACTGGCGATGTATTAGTAACGGATAGAACTGACCCGGACTGGGAACCGGTCATGAAACGCGCAAGTGCAATTGTCACGAATTCCGGAGGAAGAACCTGTCATTCAGCAATTATTGCCAGAGAATTGGGAGTTCCTGCAATTGTTGGGTGTAATGATGCGACAGAAGTTTTAAGAACAGGTCAAGAGGTAACAGTTTCTTGCGCTGAAGGTGAGGAAGGAAAAGTCTATCCTGGTTTAATACCATTTGAAATCGAAGAAAATAATATAGAAGATTTACCCTGCACTCGTACCCAAATTTTAATGAATGTGGGTAATCCTCAAGAAGTTTTTAGTTTGTCAGCAATTCCTAGCGATGGAGTCGGTTTGGCGCGGACGGAGTTTATTATTGCTAACTACATTCAAACCCACCCAATGGCATTACTTTACTTCGATAGTTTAGAAGATGAGTTTGCCAAAAGCAAAATTGCTCAAATGACGGCGCTCTACAATGATAAACCCAGCTACTTTGTGGAAAAATTAGCCCAAGGTATTAGCAGAATTGCCGCCACATTCTATCCTAAACCAGTAATCGTGCGTATGTCCGACTTCAAAAGTAATGAATACGCAAATTTATTGGGAGGAAAACAATTTGAACCCAAGGAAGAAAACCCAATGTTGGGCTGGCGGGGAGCAGCCCGCTATTATGATGAAGGCTATAAAGAAGGTTTTGCCCTGGAATGTAAAGCGATCGAGCAAGTCAGGGGAAAAATGGGTTTAACTAACGTTATTCCAATGATTCCTTTTTGCCGTACTCCCGAAGAAGGACGTTTGGTGCTGGAAGAAATGGCACATAATGGTTTGCGTCAGGGTGAAAATGGTTTGCAAGTGTATGTAATGTGCGAGTTACCCAATAATGTGATTTTGGCTTCCCAATTTGCAGAAATATTTGATGGGTTTTCTATTGGTTCCAATGACTTAACCCAGTTGACCTTAGGAATAGATAGAGATTCAGCCTTGGTCGCCAAGTTATTTGATGAACGCAGCCAGGGTGTAAAGCAAATGATACTTTTAGCAATCCAAGCAGCAAAAAAACATAACCGTAAAATAGGAATTTGTGGTCAAGCACCCAGTGATTATCCAGAATTTGCCAGATTTTTAGTTGAAGCTGGAATTGACTCTATCAGTCTCAACCCAGATTCGGTATTGAAAACCATCTTAGAAATCGCTGAAGTTGAAAAGGAAATTGGAGATTAACAAAAATAATAGACACCTCCAAGGGAGTATATTATCCGGAAAGTATTAATAGGTAAGTAATACAGCTAAAAAAATACCCCAAAATAGAAGTAATTTTTTGCCATTAGTTAAAAAGTGAATCCGAGAAATAATAGTCGGTGCTATCCTACTTAAACACCCTGCAGATTAAAATCACTAATTACAGTTATCAGTTAACAGTTGACTGTTGAAAGTGAAAAATAATTATTAGTATCTTGCCCATCTCCAGGATGAAGTGCGGTAAAAAGCTGTTTTTGTCAATTACGTCTGTACTATGATTCCTCTTGGAATATTCATTTCTTTGGAGGTGAGGGCTAGAAATTCTATTCCCGTGTTCTAAGAGGATGTTTTCAAAGCATCGTTCTCGGTAAGTTTCTGTGTGTATCCTTAAATTTCTCAAAACCTTAAATTCCATCTTAATAAGGACTTAGAGGGATTTAAAAAGTTTTTGAGTTTAATGAATTATTTATTAACTTACAGCTTGAACTAACTTAATAGCTTGAACACACATCTTCTTAGTAATCGGAGAAAGACTAAAAACTAATGGCAAATCATCAGTAATCGATAACAAATGATTAAAAAATGGTTTTGGATAAGCATAGCCGGAATATTTATACTTTCATTTACTCTGCGCTTTTGGGAACTCCAAAGGTTTAACACCTTAGTTTTTGATGAAGTGTATTATGCAAAATTTGCCCATAACTATCTCAATAATGTCTCGTTTTTTGACGGTCATCCGCCCTTAGGCAAATATATTATCGCCATTGGTATTTGGTTGGGCGATCTGCTCCCATTTGGAAAAGATACCGTTAATGGATTAACCGGTGCAATGCGATCGCCTTGGAGTTATCGCTGGATCAATGCTTTCTGTGGTGCATTTATTCCTCTGATTGTGACAGCAATTACTTATCAAGTAAGTAGGCGGAGAATTTTTGCTGTTGTAGCTGGCTTATTTACCGCCTGCGATGGCATTTTTCTTGTAGAGTCACGTTACGCCCTAATTAATCAATATCTAGTAATTTTTGGATTATTGGGACAATTATGTTTATTATTAGCCCTGAATAGTTATCAGAAGAAAAGAATTATTTGGCTGCTACTTTCCGGTATTGCTTTTGGAGCTTCCGCAGCTACTAAATGGAATGGTTTATTTTTTCTATTGGCAGTTTATCTTTTATGGGCAATTGTTTGGTTATTTCAATTTCTGTCAAGATTTAACTTTAAGAAGTTAGGATTACAGCTAGAAGATTATTTAGAAAGATTTCTTGAATTAGGTTTTTTTAAGTGGTTATGGTATTTACTATTTGCTCCTGACAGATTGGATAGAGCGAGGGACGTTCGGTATTTTCGTAGAGGTTATATTCATCCCCTTCAAAATTTAACTCAGTTTGGTGTCGGGCAAATGGTAATCTTCTTTGGTATTTTACCCGTCATCGTTTACAGCATACTTTGGGTTCCACATTTATTATTAGATACTAAATTCGGTTTTATTGAAGTCCATCAGCGGATTTGGCAATTTCATCATCGCCTGGGTGGTAATAATTCAGACGTACATCCCTACTGTGCAGCTTGGTATAAGTGGCCACTAATGATGCGTCCGATCGCTTATTTTTATCAAAGAGCACAGTCGGTTGACGACCCTTTACCCGTAATGGGACCACACTTAAATAAAGTCGGTGGGAAAATAATTTATGATATCCATGCCATGGGAAATCCTTTACTGTGGTGGTTGGGTTTAGTAGCCTTATTTTTTCTCTTAGTAGTCCTAATTGCCCAAATATTAATTCCTTGGTTTGAAGGAAAGCGTTTTCCCTACACCGCCAACTTTAATGTGGATATTTGGATTGCTTTATATTTATTAGTCAATTATGGCGCTAATTTATTACCTTGGGTGACAGTAAATCGCTGCGTATTTATTTATCACTATATGTCGTCTGTGATATTTGTATTTATGGCATTTGCATGGTTAGTTGAATGCTGCATCAGTAGCTATTACAAGGAAACTCGCGCCCTCGGTGTAACACTTACTTTTCTTGTGATTGCTGCTTTTATTTTTTGGATGCCGCTATATTTGGGCTTACCACTTTCTCCTGAAGATTATAAATTAAGAATGCTATTTGACTCTTGGATTTAATTATTACTACTGACTGCGCTGACTGCAAATATCCATTTAGCAGAAATACACACAGAGTTTTATCCTAGGTTCGAATAGTTTCTGTTAAAGATTAGCAGTTCTAAATCGACCAACATAACAGCTGTAAAAACTCCATAACCAATATTTCTATTTCTACAACGAGATTCTTGAGGAAATAATTATCTATATATATCCACATATATCCGTAATTACACTATACATAATATTTCTTTTTTCGTAGAACGGGTACTTTCATGCAGGACTTTTCTTGATAAAGTGAATATCTGTATTTAAGTCATATAAATTATTTTTATTAGTATATGTTTTTTTAAATTTCTCAATATATACAAATGTATACAATCAAATTTAATTCATATTTTTTATCTGTATAAAGCTTAGCTGTTTGTTAAAATTTAAACTATAATTAAACACAAATGTAGAGCCTCTTTAAAATTTGAAGGCTGAAGTACATAAATTAATTTCAATTTATAAGTACATCAATTAAACTCTTGTAATCCTAATTTTGAAAGCTCTATCTATTTTTTATATCTTGTTTTAAAATTCGATTTTCAAATCATAAATAAAATATTTTCTGTTTGACTTATCGTAATTTTAGTGTTCATTAACAATTCATTCTCAAGTTTAGATATTGGATAAAATTTGATACTTGCTGCTAACTACAAAAATAACTTTCGTGATTTACAGTAATTAATTTTTTAATGCCTAGCTGGATTGAATATTATATTTTTATGGTAGTTGAATGAATATTAATGACATAAATTATATATTGACGGAATAGTAAGTTTTTACTCTTTAACAGTATTTTTTTACTTGTCATACTTGGATTAACTTTGACATTAAATTTCAAGATCTATTTCGACTTACTTCAGGTATTGAATTATTAAACTCTCTATATTAATAACATCAAAATTTTATCAAGATTAATTTTAAAGCAAATTAACACAGTAAATACATTGTATTAAATAGTAAAACTTCAATAATTGAATTTAGTGTCAATAAAATAGGTAATTTTTTTGTACATAGGAGAAGATTGATCATGAGTAATCTAGAATTTCAAGAAATTAAATTTCATGATATTCAAACTCAAGAAAATAATTCTGAAGATATAAGATTATCGGAATTAGCAGAAAGCCCCATTAATCGTAATAATAAAATTCAACCCCATGGAGTATTACTAGTATTACGAGAAACAGACCTAAAAATTTTACAAGTTAGCACTAATATCACAGAAATACTCAATATTGAACCGAATCAGATACTTGATAAGAGTCTTGAAGAATTACTAGACCCTTTTCAAATAGAGAATATCAAAAAAGGATTATTACAAGAAAGTATAGATCTGATTAATCCCAGCAAAATTTGGATGCGCAAAAAAGGTGACGATTATGCAGTTTTTGATGCTATTTTTCATCGCAATCCTCAAGGCTCTTTGATTTTAGAGTTAGAGCCAGCTTTTTCTCAAGAGAATATTCCCTTTTTAAGTTTTTATCATCTGGCAAAAGCATCAATTAGTCGTTTAGAAGAAACAGCTAATCTAGAAGATTTCTGTCAAATTATTGTCCAAGAAGTCCGAAAAGTAACAGGTTTCGACCGAGTGATGCTGTATAGATTTGATGAAGATGACCACGGTAGCGTCATCGCAGAAGAAAAGATTGATAGCTTAGAACCTTATTTAGGTTTACATTATCCAGAGTCAGATATTCCTAAACCAGCAAGAAAACTATTTTGTGCGAATTGGATTCGATTCATCCCCAATAGCCACGCAACAAATGTAGACCTAATTCCTAGTACCAATCCAACAGTCGAAAGCGCTACAGATTTAACGAATTCTATCCTCAGAAGTGCTTCTCCATGCCACATAGAATATTTGCACAATATGGGTGTTGGTGCTTCTTTAACTATTTCTTTGGTCAAAGAAGGTAGACTTTGGGGGTTGATTGCTTGTCATCACCAAAAACCCAAATATGTTTCTTACGAACTGCGAAAAGCTTGCGAATTTTTGGGAAGAGTAATATTTTCAGAAGTTTCAACAAGGGAAGAAACAGAAGATTACGATTACCGTATGAGACTGACATATATTCAATCCACATTGATTGATTATATGTCTCAGGCAGAAAATTTTATTGATGGTTTGGTTCAACAGCAACCAAATATTCTTGACCTGACTAGCGCTCAAGGTGCAGCCATTTGTTTTGGTGGTAATTGGACTACAGTAGGTGAAACACCAACAGTAGAAGAACTAAATTTTTTAGTTGGATGGTTGAAAAATAATGTAGAAACAGAAATCTTTTATACTGATTCACTCCCACGCATTTATCCCGATGCAGAAAAATTTAAAAACGTTGCAAGTGGATTGTTGGCTATTCCCATTTCTCAACGAAATTATGTATTGTGGTTTCGACCGGAAGTTATTCAAACTGTAAACTGGGGAGGCGATCCTAATAAACCTTACGATCTCAAAAAAGAACAAGATGATTTACAGCTATGTCCCCGTAAATCTTTTGACTTGTGGAAACAAACCGTTCAATTAACTTCTTTACCCTGGCGAGCTGTTGAAGTTAAAGCAGCATTAGAATTACGTAAAGCGATAGTTAACATTATTCTGCGCCAAGCAGATGAATTAGCACTATTAGCTGCTGACTTAGAACGTTCTAATGGAGAGTTGAAAAAGTTTGCTTATGTTGCTTCCCATGATTTACAGGAACCCCTCAATCAAGTAGCAAATTATGTACAACTACTAGAAATGCGCTACAAAAAATCGCTAGATGAAGACGCAGATGAATTCATCAATTATGTAGTTGAGGGTGTTAGCTTGATGCAGACTCTAATTGATGACGTCCTAGCCTATTCTAAGGTGGACATGCAAGTCGGTAATTTTCAGCGAACTGAGGTGGGAAAAGCTTTAGAACGTGCTTTAAATAACTTGCGGGGACGCATCTCTCAAAGTGAAGCAATTATTAACTATCCGGATTTGCCAATTATTTTGGCAGATGGAACGCAATTAATGCAGCTATTCCAAAATCTCATTAGTAACGCGATCAAATTCCGTAGCGAAAAACCTGTGGAAATTGATATTAATGCTTCCCGTCTTGAAGATGAATGGTTATTCAGCGTTAGAGATAATGGTATTGGTATCGATCCTCAGTTTAGCGATCGCATATTCATCATTTTTCAACGCCTACATGCTCGGGACGAATACCCAGGTACGGGTATGGGATTGGCTATATGCAAGAAAATTGTTGAATGTCATCGGGGACGAATTTGGGTAGAATCCCAACTCGGAGAAGGTGCTACATTCTACTTTACAATTCCAGTCGGAGGAGGGAAAATACGCGATCGTGAATGGAGAAATAGAAATCAATAAAAAAATAATCTTTTTGGTAGAAGACAACAAAGCAGATATTAGGTTGATTCAAGAAGCACTCAAACATAGCTCCGTACCCCATGAAATAATTACAGTCAGGAATGGGATGGATGCAATGGCTTACTTGCGCAAAGAAGGAGACTATGCGGAAGCAATTCGTCCCGACCTGATTTTGCTGGACTTAAATCTACCAAAAAAAGATGGTAGAGAGGTCTTAGCTGAAATCAAAAGCGACCCCGAACTCAAGCGTATTCCTGTAGTTGTTTTGACCACATCTCGCAATGAAGATGATATTTTTCAAAGCTACAACTTACACGTAAATTGTTACATTACCAAATCTCGTAATATCAGTGAACTATTCCAAATTGTCAAAGGAATAGAAAGTTTTTGGTTTTCGATTGCAACTTTACCATTGCATTGAAAAAGACAGGGAACAGAGAACAAGAAACAGGAAACAGGGAAAGATAATCTCGATGACAAATGACAAATGACAAATTATGTTAGGAAGCTCAGTTAACATCTTATTAATAGAAGATAATCTTGCAGATGCGAGATTTTTACATGAGGTGCTGAAGCAACCTAAATTCAAGAATTTTAGTTTGTTTCATGTTAAACGATTAAAAGAAGCTCTAAATCTTTTGGACAAATCTTCACAAGTTTCTGTCTGTTTTGATGTTATTCTGCTGGATTTAACTCTTCCAGACAGTCAAGGACTTGATTCTTTACAACCCTTAATGGAATGTGGTGTTAACTTACCAATTGTCGTACTAACAAATACTAACGACAATGAACTAGCGATAGAAGCTGTAAGACAAGGAGCACAAGATTATTTAGTTAAACGTCAGGTAAATGATGAGTCTCTTTTACGTTCTTTGAGATATGCAATCGAACGCAAGCAAACCCTTGAAAGTTTACACACTCTAAATCAAACACTCAAAGAAGAAGTTGACAAATGTACTTTAGAACTAGTCAAAGCCCAAGAACTTAATCAGTTTAAATCTGAATTTGTTTCTATTTTGTCTCATGATATTCGTAATCCCCTAAATACCATTCTTCTAACTGCAGGATTACTACAAAATAGTGACGAACAATTATCTAAAGAAAAAAAATTAACCCATTTTCAAATGATTCGCTCTGCGATTAAAAATATGGCTTTACTATTAGATGAAGCTTCATTTATTGGTAAAGCTGATACAGGTAGACTTAGATGTCAAATTTCTCAGCTAGACTTACAAGATTTCTGTAGTGAAATTATCAAAGGGAGCAAAATAAGTGCCAAATATAGAAATATTAACATCACATCTATTATTCCTGAAATAGATTTTGAAATATTTTCTGACGAAAACTTATTACGACATATTTTAGATAATTTACTCACTAACGCTGTTAAATATTCACCCCCTGGTAGCACAGTTCACTTTGAACTCAAGCTTACAGAAGAATTTATAATATTTTCTATTCAAGATTGGGGTATTGGTATCCCGAACCAAGAACAACAACAACTATTTCAACCTTTTTACCGTGCTTCTAATATTGGCATGATTCCTGGTACTGGTTTGGGATTATCAATTGTAGCAAAGTGTGTTGATGCATTGCAGGGCGAAATAGAATTCGACAGTCAAGTTGATTTAGGTACAATATTTATTGTTAAGCTACCATTGATCAAAGTTTAAATTTCTAATTATTTTTACACTTTTATTTTTTCAACTTTTGCACTATCTAGACTCAAGAAATCTCTAATTTCTTCTAGCATTTTTTCGACTTCACTGTAGTTAGAGTTGCGATACAAAGGGATTTTTCTCTTCGAATCGAGAATAAGATTAAGTTTATGAATTCCAGTATCATAATCATCACTTTCTGATTCAATAGATAAATTAAAATTATTACCAAGGGAATACTTGTTTTTTTTGAACCAAAAAACCATAAATTTTATAACTATTAGGTCTCCAGATTCACGATCAAAAATCATTTTTTCGTAGAACGGCTTCGATTCTAAAAGCGAACAGATGACAAAGAGAAAGAAGCCATAAAATATCATAACTCTTACTTTCCCTGAATTCACTTCATGGGACAAGTGGTCTATTTGCTTATTTTCGGAAATTGTTTCTTCTGAATATGTCAGCAAATGATTAATATATCTACCGGCTTTTTCTACTTCGTTCTGAAGTTTTTTTAGACTATCAAGTTTAAGTTCTTTAGTTTGAGATTTATGTTGAGTTGAATAAGTAAAAGAAGATAATTGAATCGTTCCAGGCTTATTATTTGCTATTATCTTCGTCAATGCTTCCGACTTAGTTTGCTTGTGTTCAATTTTACTCCCCTGAATAATATTGTCTTCAAATTCACATTCAAGGGATTGGGAACTTAAATGAGCGCAGTTGGATTTAATTTCTTTTTGTTTTAATTCATCAAATTTAAAAAGTGGGTAGAGTAAAAAAGGTGCAACAATAACTGAAATTATAGTATAAAATCCAGTTCGATTGATGTGAATGGTCAGTTTTTCAGATGCTTTTTGAACAGTAGTCATGGTTTTGATAGTTAATAAATATCAGTTGATAATTTAGCAGAAGAACAAATAAAAAATAACAGATTAGTATTAACTTTTAGTTTTAAGTCAGATTATATATCGCAAATTTTCTATATACTAAATTATTTATACTCAAAATTTCATAGTTTATTGAGAATCTACAATTTATGAGTTTGCCTCATAATTACTACATAAAAATTCTATGATTTTGTTTTGCTTATACTTGAGTTCTACAACTATTTAAGTTTTGGCATGGCTTTCTAAAACTTTATTGGATTAAGCTTAATTAAATTCAATTTAACTATTACGTAAACCGAATTATTGTCTTGGAAATTATTATATTGTAAATTATTTTTTGGACATTATTTCAACTCACACAGATACAGTTTAAATAACCTCCAATATAAACTATTCCCATGCTTCAGAAGCCTTACCATATACTCCATTCTGGGGGCTATTCAATGGGATAGGTGCAGAAAATAGCACCATAATTTTTATATATGCAGCATCAATTTCTAAATTTAATGCCTCTTATTTGTTTTAATTCATCGGTTTATTTGCTAAAGCTTTCGCATTAGCACCCACTAAAAATTACTCCCTTTTTGTTGGGGATTATCTCGTCCAAAATTCTCTGGTTCATAAAATTTTAAGTCACTTGCACCTGTTAAGGCCACTTAGGCTTTCAGGAGCAATATCATAATACTAGGTAAATTGGCAAAAAGCACGCCTATTTTCAAAAAATCCTCCAATTAGTATAGTCCGCAGATAACTTGAATAATCTACAAGTTTCATAATTCAAATACTACATAAAAGGCAAAATAAAAATTTAGATCATTGCTGGCTAAAATACAATTAATGACCAACTACATACCTGTAAATCCGGCCAATACAACCTGATATTAACTGGGAAACAAATTTAAAATTCCAATTGTAAATCTCTCATTAAACTTGAAATTGTCTCAGGATCGCCCTGGGAATAGTAACCACCATTCAATTGAGCTATTCGTTGCAGCACATCAGAATTGAATTCTCCATCTTCTCCATAACCAACAGTTAAAAAGGTAATCCTTTTCTCACTATTGAATCCACTACTTTTCAGTTCTTTCTCCAAATCCTGGAGAGAAATCTTTGACTCAGAGTCTTCCCCATCAGTTAATACGAGAACAGCATTAATTGTATCCGAGTGGAGATTTTGTTGCAGCCAATTACGTGCATAAATTGCAGCATCATATAGTGCGGTTCCACCATCGGCTTTTAAACTACCAATAAACTGTAAAGCTTTTTCCTGTCCTTTCTGACTTGCGTCCACAATAACAGGACGCCTAACTGCAGAATCAAAATCAATTAGAGCAATTTTTTCTCTTGGTCCCATATTACTTATGTAAGTTTGAAGAGTATTTTGAACTGCAGATAACTTATTTCCCAACATTGAAGCAGAGGAGTCAATAACCACAGCAACCAAAGAAGGTTTTTTCGCTGTTTTTTGCCAAGAATTTAGCATAGCTTCCACAACAGAAGGTTTTGGTGGGCTGAAAGAATGATATTTTGCTGTTGCTTGAACGCCAAATTCTGGAGAGAATTTTGTACCCAGACTAACTCCAGGTATACCTGGACGCAAACCTAAACTAGTTGCGATTTCTTGAACTTCGGGAGAACGGAAGTATTCAATCACTTGTTCTGCAGCTGCTTTTTCATCTGCACTTACCCAAGGAGCATTGGGTATAATCGCCCGCATATTAGAAGTAAAAGTTGACTTGGGATAGACTGCTTGATAACGATTTTTCCCTGGTTCTAAATTCGAATTAGCAGAAATAACTGAAGATTCATACACGGAACCGACAGAAGCCCAAGAGGGACCATTTTCAACCATTGCTTTTGCTAAGGAGCTAGTAGAAGAACCGTATCGAGTAATTTTACTTTGAATTTTCTTGACTTGCGGTTGATATTTTTGTACATCTGCGACTGTGATTTTTTCTGGTGATTTACCAGAAACAGCTGCAAATTGTGCAACCAAAGCTTGCAAACCAGAATTGGAACGGGTAGGCGCTGTGTGGACGTAATATACTTTGCTTGATGGACTTGAAGAATAAATATCCTGGTGAGTTTTTGCTTTAGCCAGAGATTGAAACTGATTATTTACTTTCTGTAAACCCTTGGCGATATCAGAGCGTGCCATAAATACCATAGGGCTATTTGCCAACATTGGTGAGTCAGCTACTTCAGGAATATACTTTTGACCAGGAAATAATTTATTAACTTGATAAATTAATTGACTTTGATAAATTTCACCATCAACAGAAAAAATTGTTGGGAATTCTTCTCCATCCGCTTGAAGATCACCATTTTTAAGCTTATTTGCAAGACTCACCACTTTAGCAACAACATCACCGCTACCTTTTGCTTCACAGTAAACTTTAAACTTTGTCCCATTACTTAATTCGGGTCGCGTATCATTAAATTTTTGCGTAGCTTCCTGACAAAATTCATCTAAAGCACTCCCAACTAGCAGTTTAATCTTTAACCCAGGAAAGTTATCTGTCGCATAGTTGTTGCTTTCTTCTGTTGTGCAAGCTGTAAGGAGGAAGATACTTAAGACTGTCGTAAAAAAATTAATGGATAGATGTTTTTTTTTATTCATAGTAGCAAGCATATAAAGGCAGATAGATTATCCCTATAAAAACGTCAAAAATAAAACCTAGTAAACACTTATAAAAAATATCTATAATTACAAATAATCAAGATACTAACTGATGCTTTATTTACTCGCCAGTGCTATATGTAACTAAATCAACAATAATTCGTGAAGAGAATAATAATTTGACAATCCAATAAAGTGCGTAATTAGCAATACCAGCAAAATTGACACGCAATAAATAATATTACTGAGGTGCAATTTCTTATCCTTCATTTGTTTCCAGGTCTATGGTTTGGGATTAGGACCAATATTTAAAATCTATGGTTTTAGTATTTAAGTTTTTGATATATGCCTAAAATCAGTGAAAACTACTGCTAATTCCAGCTTAACAATGAGACAAAGAAGTAATAATTGCAGAGTAAGCTAACATTTTGTTGCAAACAACTAAATCCCTACCGGGTAGGCATATTTTTGTGTCATGATTGCAAACTAGAAAACATATTTCTTTGAAATCACAGGGAATCTCAAATGGCTCTCCGACTAGGTGACACAGTACCGAATTTTACCCAAGCTTCTACCCATGGAGAAATCAATTTTTATGATTGGGCAGGTGACAGTTGGGTTGTGTTATTCTCACACCCAGCAGACTATACACCTGTTTGCACTACCGAGTTAGGAACCGTTGCGAAACTTAAGCCAGAATTTGATAAGCGTAATGTTAAGGCTGTGGCTTTGAGCGTTGATGATGTTGACTCCCATAATGGTTGGGCGGTTGATATTGAAGAAACCCAAAGTGCTAAACTTAACTACCCCATTTTGGCAGATCCTGACCATAAGGTTTCTGACCTTTACGATATGATTCACCCCAATGCAAATGCTAAGGTGACCGTAAGGACGGTGTTTGTTATTGACCCCAACAAAAAGCTACGACTAACTCTAACCTATCCTCCTAGCACTGGACGTAACTTTGATGAAATTTTGCGGGTAATTGATTCTTTGCAGTTAACAGATGATTACAGTGTTGCAACTCCTGCTGACTGGAAAGATGGTGATGATTGTGTAATTGTCCCCACACTCCAAGATCCAGATGTTCTCAAAGAAAAATTCCCCAAAGGATATGAAGTTGTCAAACCTTATTTAAGGATGACTCCTCAACCCAACAAGTAATAACATGTTTGTCTGAATAACGACTTGATTACTTTCGATACAGTTAGCTGGTAATTGGTAATTGGTAACTGGTAATGGGTGTTAGCAGCAGGCGGTTAGCGTTAGTGGCTCCATTCTAGAGGTGGGACAACTAAGGTAGGGTGACGTTACTCAAAGGTTAACTGCCGACGCCGCAGGCTAAGGGTATACCGTAGGTATTGATTGTATTAAAAATCCTAGGGATAGTTATTTTTAAGCCTCAAGCAGGCTTAGAAGTATAGATAGTGCCCCATAAATACAATGTGGATTTGCTCTAGAACATTACCTATTACCTATTACCTATTCCCGTTACTTATCATTTAAATTATTGACCGCCTATTGACCGCCACAATAGGCCACAATTTTTATAGTAAATCTTCAAATGGATATTATTTATGGATATTAAAGATGGTTTTGTGGGTACCGTTGGTAACACACCACTAATTCGCTTAAAAAGCTTCAGTGAAGAAACCGGTTGTGAAATTTTAGGGAAAGCAGAATTTCTCAATCCTGGAGGTTCGGTCAAAGACCGCGCTGCGCTTTATATTATTCAAGATGCAGAAGAAAAAGGTTTACTTAAACCAGGTGGTACTGTTGTAGAGGGAACAGCGGGAAATACGGGTATTGGCTTAGCACATATTTGCAATGCTAAAGGTTATAAATGTTTAATTATTATTCCTGAAACTCAATCACAGGAGAAAATGGATGCTTTGAGGGCATTAGGTGCTGAAGTTAGACCAGTTCCTGCAGTACCTTACAGAGATCCAAATAATTATGTTAAGCTTTCTGGTCGCATTGCATCGGAAATGGAAAACGCCATTTGGGCAAATCAATTTGACAATTTAGCTAATCGTCGCGCCCATTATGAGACTACAGGTCCAGAAATTTGGAAGCAAACCGATGGAAAAGTTGATGGTTGGGTAGCTTCAACTGGTACAGGCGGTACTTTTGCTGGTACGGCGATGTATCTTAAAGAGAAAAACCCTAACATCAAGTGCGTAGTTGCAGACCCAATGGGTAGTGGTCTCTATAGTTACGTTAAAACAGGTGAAATCAAGATAGAAGGAAATTCCATTACGGAAGGGATTGGTAATAGCCGAATCACTGCAAATATGGAGGGTGTACCCACCGATGATGCAATTCAGATCGATGACTCAGAAGCATTACGGGTTGTATATCAGTTACTTCAAAAAGATGGTTTACTAATGGGAGGTTCTACAGGTATTAATGTTGGTGCGGCTGTAGCATTAGCAAAACAGATGGGACCGGGACATACAATAGTTACTATTTTGTGTGATAGTGGTGCTCGATATCAGTCACGCATATTTAATCGTGAATGGCTAGCCTCAAAAGGTTTATCAGTTGACGCCTGATATTTAAGATTAAAAGATTTTTCTCTTTAAAGCACCTATTAGCTTAAGCATAAAATAATGCCATGCTTCAAGCTTTGGTGCATTTCAAAATAAATTCTTAATATAAATTCATCTCATAAAAATTAAAGACTATCACTTAAGACACCACGATTTTTTTAATAGTTAATTTCTGATTGCTTCGATAAAATGACTTCTATGGGAACGGCGTTATGAGTAGTATATCCCAACCGTCCGACTCATCAAGACAAAATTATTCATCTTATCCTCAATGCGTACGGATATGTGTGAATCGTACTTGTCGCAAACAAGGTGCAAAGTCAGTATTAGCAGCTTTTGAGGTTAGTACTGTTCCTGGAATAACAGTAATGGGGAGTGGTTGTTTGGGACAATGTGGTAATGGTCCTATGGTACTAGTGTTACCAGATGTTACCTGGTATTGTGCTGTCCATCCCAGTCAAGTTCCATTAGTGATAGAAAAACATCTACTTGGTGGTGAAAAAGTCGAGCAGATGCTTTATCGTCGTTTTCATAACAGGGAACAGTGTTAGCGTTCGCGCAGGGCGGTCTCAGCGTGGCGTTAGCCATACAGTTAACAGTGAATTGGAGGTAATTGGTAACTGATAACTGTAGCCCGTAAGGGCATGGCGTTAGCCATAAACTGACAACTGACAACTGACAACTGTTAGCGCCTAGCGGTTAGCGGCTCGTGTAAGCGCGCCCTGCGTGACGTTAGTCAGAGGCTTTCTTTGCCGACGCCGCAGGCTCTAGCGTACCGTAGGTATTGCGTGCGCGGTAGCGCATTAACTGATAACTGATAACTGATAACTGATAACTGATAACTGACAACTGATAACCGTCAAGAGGTTTGGAAGCGTGTCGTCTGAATCATGGCATCCAATTAATATCCAGCAGCTGCGTCAATCCCTAAAAATGAAGTGGCTGACTTACTATAAAATAAATCGGCGTTGGTTAGTACGGATGCAAGTTTGGGGT
>JGI1201J43222_100187_pt1 | contig 19950 bp, 13 predicted proteins | sample MastesBC008_FD_43222 | JGI IMG/M metagenome (IMG submission 43222) | reverse complement strand
TGTCCGCAGGACATATACGTCGCTGTCGCTAGCCCGCAGCGTAGCTGTTAGCAAAGCGTGACGTTAGTCATACGTAATTACGTTTATTTTGCGTAAGTCCTGTACCTGTAATGGTAAACGCTATATTCATCATTTCATTTTTTACCCATTCATAAAATCATAAGTATTAATTGTGTTTTATTCTCTTTTTAGCACTTTGCCGTACGTAAACTTGATTAGGGATGAGAATTTAATAACCTGTAATTCTGAAATTTGGAATGGTGCGTTACGCNATGCTAACAGCACCCTACTTTTGTACTTTATTTAATCCACATTCATTAGCGATCGCCCTTCGGAGAAAAACTTTTTGGTTTACTGAATGTAGTGACGATTCCTTTACTTGTTTTCAAATTCTAATTTCCCCTTCTAACCGCTAGATGTACTCCAGATTAAGGACTGTAGGTAAAACTGAAGTGCAACCCATTATCCTGAAGACTATCACTTGGTGTTTCTATATCCACAAAGGGAATGCCGTAATCAACACGGATATTCAAATTTTGACTTGGTTGCCATAGTAATCCTAGTCCTGCACTAGCTAAGAAAGAATCGTCTATATCGCCTCTCTTATTCCAAACTTGCCCCAAATCAACAAAGGGAGTAAGTTGCAATGTGGGAACTTTTTTCTTATTACGCAATATGGGAATGCGACCTTCCACTGATAGGCGATATCCATTGTCTCCAGAGCGAGCATTCTGACGGTAACCCCGTAGGGATTGACCGCCGCCAATAAAAAACTCGTAGAATGATGGTACGTCATCCGGTGTCAGTTGCAAATCGGCTTGTACAATCAATAAGTTGTCATTACCCAACTGTTGCACCCTTTGCACCTGACCAAACCAACTGACAAAGCGTCCATCTTGACTATCATCAGAACTGACCGTGGCATCAAAAATATCTAAACCAAAGCTAAATTGGGACTGCGCTGCCCAAACTCCTTTATTATCGCGACGAAGATAGTCTTGTCCAAACTTGAGAACTCGGGTACGGCTGGAAGGAAAACTGTTAGTATCACCATTAAATCTAAAAGATCCACTATTACCCTGAAAAGCAAGTGCTGTAGACAAAGCAAACTCTTCTTTGAGCGATCGCACTAAGGGTTGACGGTAACTGATTTCATAAAAATCTGAACTACCTTTTACATCAGAAAAAGGCTCTCCTATGGGAGGATTAATTAATTTGTTATTATTAGGAGCGGCACGAAATTGCACAGTGCCATTCATAGGGTTAACTGGTACGCGATAAGTAACATCATATACATTTGATGCTGCTCTGTCAAAGTCGTCAAAGTTCACCCCGAAGTTATAAGATGCTGTAATTTCATCCCCAATTCCAGTTAAATTAAGGTAGCGCAAATAGATCCCTGCCCTTTCCGGTGCAATTGCAGGTGGAGTATAGTTATCTACACTCAAAGCAGTTTGAAAGGGGTTTGCTTCCTTCACCCTGACGGTAAGAATACTTTTACCAACTTTAGAACCAGCACTTAAACTAGCTTCTACATTGTCAAACAGAGGATTTATCCGCAGCAATCTCAGTTGTTCTTCTAGCTCGTTACTGTTTAGGGGTTTATCTGCTCCCAGACGTACGCGACTTCTGACATAGCTACGATTAACCCTTTTAGTTCCCTCAACCTTGATTCTTTCTAAACTACCCTCTATCACCCGAATTTGCACAACTCCGTCAGCAATAGTCTGATTGGCTACGACAGCCTTGGAGGTAATATAGCCTTTTTTCAAGTACAGTTGAGTAATGTTATCTGCTACTTGTCTTAGTTCATCTAGGGTAACAGACATTCCTTCTAAGGGTTTTACAATGGGATCGATTTCCTTTGCTCCAAAGATAGTACTACCAACTACTTTTATTTTGGTGATAGAAATACGCACATCTGACTGTGATGGTTGTTTGTTCGGAGTTGGAGGAGGAAGAATCGGGTCTTTTTCTTCTGGTAGGGGTTGTGGAGTTGGGAGAGGTTGTGGTAAGCGATCGCGGTTAGGATCTGGTCTAGGATTAATGATTGGTGCAGGGGAATTTTGAGCTACTTTATTCGCCATGTCTGCCACTGGCGTTATATTTGACGTAGTATTTGAAGGGTCGGAAACTGCGTAACTTGGTAATAACCAAGTTAGTAAAATGGCACTGGGAATTGTCAAGCAGCACCAAGGCAATAAATATCTTAAATTCAAGGGTATAGAGCTTCTTCTCATATCAACAATTTTTATTTGATTTGTTGTATTAATTTTGTTAGCACAGCGTGGTGTATGACTAACGTCACGCTACCGCTAAGAGCCATTAAGTTGTAGAGACCTACCTGCCAATAGCGCTATCGCCCAGAGCCTGTGGCGTCGGGGTAAAGTCTCTGGCTCCGCTTAGGATACATCTCCACTTTTGATGTCCGCATTTAGTGCAAGTTTTAAATTATCCACGCAAATTAGGCTGTAGAAAACATATTTATGGTATGCTTATATACATATATATAACGCTTGAAGTTGGCTTATTAGTGTCTTATTTGAAATTAATTCCTTGTCTTTTCTGTTCAAACAAAGATCGTACAACAGAGTTTGTACTTAGTGATAATATTACATAAAAATTAATTTATTTGAGTATAAATATTGAATAGTGTGAATTTTGCGTAAATTTTGGATACGAAGAAGAGTTTAGAGCTTTCAATTCTGGTATATGTGGGATTACGTAAAATATAAGTTTACTGACTAATAATTCTTGTTTTCTGCCAAGACTAGATATTTTTACTAAAACTAAATAAATATAAATAAGCTATAAATAAGTAGAGTTAAAAGTGAATAAATTTAGTATTTTATTAATGACCCTCCCCTTGGTGGGGGTAATTGGTATAGGAAAAGTACAAGCACAAATTACATCAGCAGACACTGTAACAAAAGTTGAAGACATTTCCAACGGTAATGGGACTACATCCACAATAACCGGTGGAAATACTTCTAGTGATGGTGATGGCACAAATCAGTTTCACAGTTTGACTCAATTCAATCTGGGTACAGATGATGTTGCGAACTTTCAGGCTGCAAATGGAAATATCACAAATATTCTGACTCGCGTTACTGGTGGAGATATCTCTAAAATTAACGGCACGATTCAGGTTACAGGTGGTAATAATCCAAACTTGTTTTTAATGAATCCAGCTGGGTTTATTTTTGGTAAAGATGCAAAAACCTTTAATTTACCCGGTTCTTTGACTGTAACAACAGCCAACGGTATTGGCTTTGGTTCCGGTTCTAATACTAATTTCTTCAGTGCAACTGGTAGCAATGACTATTCTAAGTTGACAGAGAATCCTACTGCTTTTGCTTTTACGATGGATAACCCAGGGGCAATTGTCAATTCTGGTGACTTGAGTGTTAAGGAAGGACAGAACTTGACTTTAGTGGGTGGTACGGTAGTAAATACTGGGACACTTACTGCTGAAAAAGGTCAGATTACTATAGCTGCGGTTCCTGGTAAGAGTACAGTACGGATTAGTCAACAAGGAAATCTGCTGTCTCTTGATATCGCATCGACGACTGAAACAACGGGAAATCCGAATCCATTACCCAGCAGATTTAAGATTGAATCATTACCGAATCTATTAGCCGGTGGCAATATCAGCAATGTAACAGGAATTACCGTTAATGAGGATAATACAGTTACTCTCACGGGTTCTGGTATCAATATAAAAGATGGAGATGTTGTTAGCTATAATTCTGACGGGAGCAAGAATTCTATTCTTCCAGATGATAGATTGGAAACTTCTAAATCTCCAAATGTATCTATAATTTCCAAGAATGGCAATATTAAAACAGATAGGATTATAAGTCGTGAGAAGGTATTTTTATCTGCTGAAAAAGGGAATATAGAAGTCGATACTATTTTCGCAGGAATTCTTGATGGTGAGGCTGATCTGGACGAGTTTCGTGCTGGTGATATTAATATCAAAGCCGGTGGATTTTTTAGAGCAATTGGAAGGGAAGAGGTAAGTGAAGATATTCGAGATTCTGACAATACTGATACTCCCAAAATTTTCGCTAGTATAACAGTTGCTAATCCGATATCGAACCCACCAGGTGAGGGCAAAGATCCTGAAATTGATAAGACAACATTGCCGTTTATTAGGATTAAAACTAAAAATGATGTAATTACTCAAAATGAACCGGGTGATGGAATAGGTGAGGTAAAGATTGAGGTTGGAAGTGAATTTTTTGTAGTAGGAGATAGTACAAAAGAGCCAGTTTCATTTAAAGATAATGAGAGTGGAACCATTGGAGTTATTGCTGCACGAACCAATGGAAATCAAAGTGGGGTGAAATCTATTGATGGTAGAACATTTGGTAATCCAGATCCACCACCAAGAATAATAAACCCACCATCATCAGAAAAACCCGGTGACTCAAACACTGGTGGTACAAATACTGGTGGTACAAATATTGGTAACTCAAACACTGGTGGTACAAATACTGGTGGTACAAATATTGGTAACTCAAACACTGGTGGTACAAATACTGGCGACTCGAATACTGGAAACTCGAATACTTCTGACTCGAACACTGGAAACTCAAATACTGGCGACTCGAATACTAGAAACTCAAATACTGCTGACTCCAATACTGGCGACTCAGATACCGGTAACCAAGAACAACAACAACAAGATCGAGACCAAGACCGAGATCGAGACCAAAATCAAGAACAAGAAGAAATCACAGTTTTTGGTGTATTGTCACTAGATGAATCCCTGGTTGCTCTGCTCAAAGACAAGGGTCATGCGACAGAGTTGACACTTAGCAATGATGGTAATGGGGAATTAACAGGCTCAGATTTTAATCTTTTTAATACTGATGATGAGGAGGAGTTGAAAACCTTTAATTTCGATAGAGATTTATTGTACAAAAATTACGTTTTTTCTCGGAAATAACTATCTTGAGAATGGTCTCGTCTCATGAAATGTCTCTACGCCGAAAACACCATATCAGAAGGGTTTTTGAGATTGAGATTGCTGCCCGAGTGTCACAATGACGGTCATTTAAACAGACATGATATAAACCGCTATTTTGTTTGAGTAGATTTTTCTAGCTCCTTTTGTAACTATGTCCACAGCAAAGTCAAAAGCAAATTGTCAATTGCAAATAAAACTGATTTGTGTCTTTGTCAGTTTTATCATTCCTGTGTGTGGGAGCGTTCCATTTATTGCTTCACAGGTAGTTGCTCAATCCCAAACTACTGCTAAGACGAAGGGGGATGAATATTTACACAAAGGACTGAAATACTACCAGCAAAGTCAATTTACACTGGCTATTCAATCTTGGCAAGACGCACTGAAATTTTATCGACAGTCGAAAAACCGACAAAGAGAGGGAGAAACGTTAGGTAATTTGGGACTTGCTCATAGGGAGATAGGAAAGTATAGTAAGGCGATTGATTATCAGCAGCAAGCTTTGAAAATTTTTCAAGAGCTTAATAACCGTCAAGCACAGGGACAATTGTTAGGCAATCTGGGTAATCTTTATTCAGTCATAGGGGATTATAAAAAAGCTGAAGAATATCAGCAGCAGAGTTTAACTATTGCACGGGAAATTAAAGACCAGGTAGGAGAAGGTTTTTCATTAGGTGCTTTAGGAATGATTTACGCTGACAAGGGTAATTATTCTAAAGCGGTTGAGTTATATTTGCAAAGTTTAGCGATCGCTGAAGAAACAAAGGACTCGCAAAGAAAAGCGGGTATTCTGCATAATTTGGGTTCTGCTTACCAATCTCAAGGAAAAGACAATCAAGCACTAGAAGCTTTCCAGAAAAGTTTAAACCTAGCGCGGGAACTTAACGATCGCAATATCGAGCAGAAAGCTTTGAATAGTTTGGGATTAATATACGCAAACTTCAAAGACTATAACAAAGCAATTACATCCCAGCAGCAGAGTTTAAAAATAGCCCAAGAAATAGGCGATCGCCTTTCAGAAGCATTGGTTCTCAACAATTTTGGACATACTTTATTTACATCTGGAAAACTGGTGGAAGCGGAAAAGAAACTCCGTCTTTCTGTAAATATTTTAGATTCCCTTAGAGAAAATTTGGGCGATCGCAATAAGGTATCAATTTTTGATACCCAACTTAATACATATAATTTACTACAGCAAATTTTAGTCGCTCAGAATAAACCCGGAGCAGCATTAGAAGCATCAGAACTAGGACGGGCTAGGGTTTTCGCAGAGTTGATGGAAAGAAATTTAAAATCGAAGTCTAACTCTAATTCTAAATCTAAAGTGATCGCGCCTTTAACAATTACTCAAATTAAGCAAATCGCTAAACAGCAAAAAGCCACTCTGGTTGAATATTCCATTGTTCCGGATGACTTCTTACACCAAGGTAAGCTAAAAGCCCCAGAATTAGAACTTTTCATCTGGGTAGTTAAACCTACGGGTGAAGTAATTTTGCGAAGAGTTAATCTCAAATCCCTACGTCAGCAAAATACCTCCCTCACAAAAATAGTAACTAAAACTCGCAATGCTCTCGACCCGGCGGAAAATTCGGAGTTTATCAACAAGAAAGTAGTTTCTCAAGGTCTAAAGCAATTACACGAACTGTTGATTGCACCCATTGCCGAGGATTTACCGAAAGACCCCGAAGAACGTGTTATTTTTATACCCCATGAAACACTATTCTTTGTACCATTTACAGCCTTAGAAGATAAAAATGGTAAATACCTAATTGAAAAACACACAATTGTATCTGCTCCAGCAATTCAAATCCTGGGACTGACTCACCAGCAAAGAAAACGCAGCCAAGGACTAGCAAAAGATATCTTAGTTGTAGGTAATCCTACCATGCCCACCTTGAAGGTTGGAGACCCACCCTATCAACTATATCAACTAGATGGTACAGAAATAGAAGCCAAGGAAGTTGCTAATCTTTTACAAACTAAAGCGATTATTGGCAAAGATGCTACTAAACTAGATATTGTCAAAAAGATGCCGAAAGCCAAAATAATTCATATAGCAACCCACGGTCTACTTGATGACATAAAGCAGTTAGGCGTACCCGGTGCGATCGCTCTAGCCCCATCTGGAAATGACAATGGTTTTCTTACTTCTCCCGAAATCATAGATTTGCAACTCAACGCCGAACTAGTAGTACTGAGTGCTTGTCAAACAGGTAGGGGTGACATTACGGGAGATGGTGTGATAGGTTTATCCCGGTCTTTACTTACTTCTGGGGCTGCTAGTACGATAGTTTCCCTATGGGATGCACCAGACGACACCACAAAAGCACTAATGATATCCTTCTACAAGAATCTGAAAGCAGATGGTGATAAAGCGCGAGCATTACGCCAAGCAATGCTCAGTAATATGAAAAAGCCTCTAAACCCCACTCATTGGGCTGCTTTCACGTTAATGGGAGAATCGGAATAATGATCGAAATAATATTAGTGAATTATTAGTGAATTATTATTAACAGGACTCACGATTAATTAATTTTATATTTATATAATAATCCCGACTAGATGTTAAATAAGATACTAGCAAGTCGTTACAAAATAATCAAATTCCTTGGCGCTGGGGGATTTGGACAGACTTATATAGCTGAAGATACTCATCGACCGGGTAATCCCATCTGTGTGGTTAAGCACTTAAAACCAATTAATTCTCAAACTTACTATTTAGAAACTTCTAAGCGTTTCTTTCAGAAAGAGGCAGAAGCTTTAGAAAAACTGGGTAATTATCCTCAAATACCGAGACTTTTAGCATATTTTGAAGAAGAAAATGAATTTTATTTAATCCAAGAATTTATTGACGGTAACCTACTCAATTCAGAATTTAAACCTGGTTGTTGCTGGAGCGAAAACCAGGTAATGCAAATGTTGCAAGAGATATTAGAAATTCTCCACTTTGTACATAGCAATGGAGTAATACACCGCGACTTAAAACCAGGAAACATTATTCGCCGTCAAGAAGATAATAAGCTAGTTCTAATTGATTTCGGCATAATTAAGGAAATCAGTATGCAGTTGACCGCTGCCAAAACTCAGATGGCTACATCTGTAATAATAGGTACTGCAGGGTATATGCCGCCAGAACAAGCAAGGGGAAAACCCCGTTTTAGCAGCGATATTTATGCTTTAGGAGTTATAGCCATCCAAGCAATTACAGGATTTCAAGAATTAAAAGAGGACGCTAACGGTGAAATAGAGTGGCAAAGCCATACTCAAGTCAATCCTCAATTAGCCGTTATCCTTAGTAATATGGTACGCTATCAATTCCAAGACCGTTATAAGTCTGCACAAGAAGTACTAGATGTAATCAAATCTCTCACAAATCCCACCGTAGCTTCTCCTAGATACCCAGTCAGTCAACCAAATACTATTTCCAGTTCTTCTGCTTCTGCGAGCAAATCGATCGCAGCCCCTCATAATACTGCTTCTTCTGACACACCATTGTCAAATGCAATATCTTCATCCAGGGAAAACCAAAATTCTGGTAATACAGTAAGTAATTCTGCACCAATTAATTCTGCATCAATCAATTCTGCATCACCTACAGCATCAAATTTTGATGCACCTCACTCTGTTCCACAAAGCTCTCCAAAAAACCCTCTCAAAGTCCTTGTTTTTCCTGTAGCAGTTATTACGCTATTGATTGTTGCTGCAGGAGGGATAATTACTATTTTTGGTCTAAATTGGGGTAAAAATCAAAACTTTTTGGCAAATGTAGAAGAAATAAAATCTTTTAAGAAGCAAAAGGAGTATAGCAAATGTATAGATAAAGGAGATAAAGTTAGTCTTCTTAGTCAAGATTCATTACCCTATAGTCAGGCTAAAACAGAATTGATTAATATTGTTAATGAGTGCCGTATTCTTCAAGCTAAATTATTAGCAGAGCGAGGAGATTTTGCCAAAGCAATTACTGAAGCTAATAAAGTTCCAAAAAATCAAGCTTTTTCTGAAAATTCTCAACAGTCAATTAACGTTTGGTCAAAAAAAATCATCGATAAAGCCACAGAAAATTATGAAAACTCAGGAGACGTGGATAATGCAATCACAACCCTGAAAGTCATTCCATCAACAAGTTCCCATTATAAAAATGTCCAGGAACTAACACAACAATGGCAAAAGCAGAATAATACCAACAAAGAGTATTTAAGCCTAGCACAGCGTGCATTAACACAAAATAGATATAACGACGCGATCGCTGCTGCAAATAAAATTTCTAACACTCCATATTGGGACATCAAAAAAAAAGGAATTATTCAGAAAGTAACATCCCTTAGAAAAAATTCTACGACAGACCCTAAAACAATTGATAACTGTCAAGGTAGTCAATCTATATTTGCTCAAGGTTCCAATTGTAATAATTAAATATAGCAAATCTAAACCTAGTAAATCTAAACCTAGCAAATAATAACTCAAAAAATTGCTTGTACTTTAGCTAATTAAAACATTATGAAAAACAAATTATTTCCTACACTATCAATTGCATTAATCACAGCATTTTCTATACTTAGTACCGCTCCTGCAAGGTCTTATAGCAAGGTGAAGTATATCTGCGAAACTAGCGGAAGTTTCCCCATAACCTATGTAATCACTTCCAAAGAAAAAATTGAGTTTATTACTTGGAAATCTCAAGCTTTTAGAAATTCAGGTTATCCAGCAGAAAAACGCTGTCAATTGATAACAGAAAGATTTCAAAAACATTCTGATGCAGGAAACCTGAGATATATTACAACTGGTAAAATAAATCATCAGAAAGTAATATGTGTTGCCAGAAGTAAAAATAGTAGCTGCATCTCAGGTGGTTTATTACTAACTTTAGAATCCAAAGATAACCCCAAAAAAGTCCTGACGGAATTATTCAATGTATCAACTCGGAAACAAAAAATGAGCATCACAAGAGGTAAACCAATTTATATTGATGTAGATGCATACTTAAGTAACGTCTATGATATTAGACAAAGCCAACCTATAAAAGCCGAGCCGACATACACTAAACCTTCACAAAACCAACCCGTACAGAAAGAAACAACCAATTCTGATGATAATTGTAGCGGTTCGTTTTTCTGTAACTAATAATCCTTGATAAATCTGAAGAAACACTTTGTGTAAGACAGGACTTACGCAAAATAAACGTCATTACGTCATTACGTTAGCGCTTAGCGGAAGCGTGTCCGCAGGATATAACTATTAAACCCCCTCCCAACAAATAAAACTAGCACATTTTTTGGCTTGAGCTAAAACCTTTGTTATGTAAGGGTTTGAAAATGTGCTAGTTAAGAGAGGATAGCATTTTTAACTACCTTGATCTTGATATTCTCAAGGATACCTTCAATTTGTCACCAATAACCTACGCACTTGAGTGACTTTCAACTCTTGAATCATAGTTCATCAGTTCGCGCTGAAAGGGCTGGGTATAGTAGCCCAAAAGCCTAATCTACCCGTAACAGAATTAATGTTTTGGTTTTGATTAACTATGACATTTACCGTTCCCATCATGTTCGTGTTTGCGGGGACAATTTTGTAAATCTTGGTTCATTAATTTTTCAGTAGTGTCCTTCAAGGAATCATTTGCAGCTTTTAAACCGATCCAAGCATCAATGCGTTCCACGTCGAAACCGACTTCTCGATGTTCTCCCACTTGAATTAAGGGACGACGAATTAATAGTGGATCTTCTACCATCAATCCTAAAGCTGTTTGTGCGTCTAATTCTTCAGGAAGTATCTCCCCAGATCTGACCCTTGGTGCAGCTTTATTAAACCATTCAACTACAGGGCGATCGCCAAAAAATGACTGCAAACTTTCAGCAGTCCAAGAATTAGTTAGTAAATTGTGAGCTTCCAATTCGTGACCTGCTGCTGCAAGCAAAGTTTTTTGTTTTGTATTATTTTTACAACCCGGCTTTTCATAAAAAATAACTTTTGCCATTCTACTATCTCCTAATTAATTATTAGTTAGATAGGACTTTCGAGAAATTCCCCATTCCCCTATTAGAAATTCTTTGCAGTATGATTCGCTGTGTCAAATTCAAATCTTTCTTTTGATTTTGTTTCGCCGTACAAATTAAAAGTTACAGTTGGTTCGTCAGCGACTGCTTCTACACAATGAATTGCACCGGGAACAAAACTGATAATATCTCCAGGAGACAAAATTAGTTCTTTGGTAAATTCTATTTTATCGTTAAATTCGGGAGTCGGCTTTCTTTGCCATAAAGTATTTTTTTCTTGACCCTTTAAAATTGCAACTACTCCCCAAGTACCATGATTATGAATGTTAGAAGTTGTCCCAGGTGTAAATGTTACTGTCTGTACGGTAAATTGGAAGCCTAATTCATCGTATAACAGTTCAACAGAAGTACCAGTTTCAAAATCAGGTTCTGGATGTTTACTTCTAACCCAATAAGAATTAGTAATTAAACGTCTTACTAATGTACGAATTTTTGCAAGATATTCGATTTCTACTTTAGTTCGTTTAACTGTATCTTCTAACTCAGTTAAAAACCGATACAGATAGTAATTATCTTCTAGTAAATCCCATTCTCTTACAGATTCGCAAAGCTGATACTTCCCGTCTTTAGTAACAAGCCAATCGTTTCCTTTCATATGTAAAATTTACGTATAAAATTCAAAGTATTATCTTAAATTTTACCCCTAGGGTATAGTTTTCAATTTTCCCAATTACCAATTGCCAATGACCCATTACCCATTACCAATTACCTTTTATTTCTAATCATCTTCTTCTGGTGGGCGCGTCAATATATCAAGCAATACTCCGGCACCAAATTCGTCATTATCATCAATTTCTTTAACCTGTATACAGATTTTTTTTGCTTGTTCTAGTTTTCCCAACTTGGCTAAAACTAATCCAGAAGCAGCATAAGCATTTAAAAAAAGTCTAATTCTCGCTTCTTCTTTTCGAGCAATTAGTACTGGCTTTAATTCTTCCCAGTCATTAGTAAAATTTTCTACTTCTCTAATTATATCTATGACCTTTTCGGCAATTTGTAATGCCATAGGATAATTATATTTGTAGTAGAAGTATCTGTATGCTGCAATTAAAACATCTGTATTTTTTCCAGTTTTTGCCAAAGCTTGATTAATATATTTTTCTGCTTCAGAATTATTCTCCCAATTATCTGCAGCTAACATCAATAACTTTTTGATATTTTCCGGAACTTCGAACCAAGAAAATCTATCTGTATCTACTAACATAAAAACTCCTTGGTAATCAGTTATCAGTTATCAGTTATCAATTATTAGTTTGAGATTACTATAGGAGTCATGTTTAAATTTTGTAAATCACCAAAATCTATCCCTATAGCTAAAAAATATATTCTGTTCAAACTAATTTATCAAAAGTTAGCTGTTAACTGTTAGCGCATTAACTGTTCACTGTTAACTGATAACTGATAACTACTGTTAACTGAAAAATCAGAACCTTGTCAGAATATAAAGCAAGGAAAACAAAACAATCCAAATAATGTCTACGAAATGCCAGTAGATTTCTGCCATTTCAATACCAATATGTTTCGTGGCATTATAGTGTTCGGGGCGACGAGAACGCCATAAAACTCCCAAAATTAATAACAACCCAATAAATACATGCAAACCGTGAAAGCCGGTCATCAAGTAAAAACAATTAGAAAAAATATTGGTTGTTAAGCCATATCCCAATGTCAAATATTCATAAACTTGACCTAGCAAGAAAATAGCGCCCATACCGGCTGTTATTTTGTACCATTTCCGCATTCCCTTGAGGTCATTCTTTTTAATAGCAGCATCGCCGAAATGAATCACAAAACTACTAGAAACCAAAATTATTGTGTTAATTGTTGGTAATATCAGTTCCACCTCAGTTTCGTGGGGAGGCCAAACATCAGCCAAACCTCGATAAAACAAATAAGCCGCAAAAAATCCCCCAAACATTAGGGATTCGGAAACGAGAAAGGTTAACAGTCCTAAAACTCGGAAGTCTGGATGTTCTTCGTGATGGCTAGTGTCAGTTGTAGGTGCAATTGTCATATCAGTTTATGGTCGTTAGGGTTGCATTACTACTAGTAGATAGATAACTGCCTTATTTGCTTTCTTCTCTCTGGTAAGAAATTTAGCCTCGGGAGGCTCTCTGTGCCTCCCAAAAACTTTTTGGAGAGCCTTTAAAATTCTGTCACCAGCTTTAGATTTGTGAATTAGATTTGCAAATAAGTATTACATTCCAATATTTCAAGCACTAGGCTCAGCTGCAGTACCTGATTTTACAGAAGTACCATCCTCCTCATTGAAACCATATTCGTAGGGTCCATGGGTAACCACAGGTAGAGTTTCCCAATTTTCAATTGCTGGAGGTGAAGAGGTCGTCCATTCTAAAGAAAGAGCGTTCCAAGGATTGTCTCCGGCTTTTCGTCCAAATCCCCAACTCCAAAGGACATTAATAAAGAAGGGGATTACTGATGCTCCTAAGACAAAAGCACCGATGGTACAAATCTGATTTAAAGCCATGAATTGCGGGTCGTACATTGCTACCCGGCGAGGCATTCCTTGCAAACCTAATTCATGCATTGGTAAGAAGGTTGCAAGAGTTCCGATAAAGGTGAGAACAAAGTGAATTCTACCCAAAGTTTCATTTAAAAACCTACCGGTGATTTTAGGAAACCAGTGATAAATTCCGGCGTAAATCCCAAATACGGAACCACCAAATAGGACAAAGTGGAAGTGAGCAACTACATAATAGGTGTCATGGACATGGACATCAAAAGGTGCAGTACCCATAGTGACGCCACTTAAACCACCCAAGACAAACATTGATAGTAAACCAAGGGCAAATAACATCGCACTAGTAAAGCGAATTTTGCCTCCCCATAAGGTTGCGACCCAACCAAAAATTTTTACCCCTGTGGGAACTGCAACAATTAAGGTGGAAATAGTAAAGAACATCCGCATCCAACCAGGAGTACCACTCGTAAACATGTGGTGTACCCAGACGAATAAACCAACTACACAAATCGCTACGCTGGAGTAAGCGATCGCTTTATAACCAAAAATTGATTTGCGGGCGTGAACGGGAACCACTTCAGACATAATGCCGAAGATTGGCAGAATCATCAGATATACTGCCGGATGAGAATAAAACCAGAATAAATGTTGGTAAAGGACTACATTACCGCCACCATCTGGCTTAAAGAAGGAAGTACCAAAGTTGAGGTCAAATAGGAGCAAAACTAAACCTGCAGCCAATACAGGTGTAGAAAGTAGTGCTAAAACAGAGGTTGCCAAAATTGCCCAACAAAATAGGGGTAATTGATCCCACTTCATGCTGGGAACTTTCAATTTCCAGATGGTGACCACAAAGTTTAAAGCACCCAAAATTGAAGAAGTTCCGACCAAAACAATTGCTAAAATCCACAATGTTTGGGCAGTTGGGGCAGTAACTAAACTGAGGGGTGGGTAGGCTGTCCAACCTGATTGGGAACCACCACCAAAATAGAAACTGGCAGCCAATAATGCCGCAGCTGGCGGGTTCAACCAAAATGCAATAGCATTTAGCTTGGGGAATGCCATATCTCTAGCCCCAACCATCAGTGGTACCAAATAGTTACCAAAACCACCAATTGCACTCGGTACAATCCACAGGAAAATCATAATTGTCCCGTGGTTGGTCATCAAAGCATTATACAGATTGGGATCGACAACATCCGGGTCTGGTGTCGCAAGTTCGGCGCGCATAGCAACAGCCATCAACCCGCCAATCAAATAAAATATAAATGCCGTTACCAGATATTGAATACCAATTACTTTATGGTCGATATTAAAGGTAAAGTAGTGGTACCACTTCCATTTTTCAGGGTGAGCGCCATGATTCACTGGAAGTTCTGGCGATTGTAATTGTGTCTGTGTCATAAGTGATATTTGCGATGTTGCTGCTATGGATGATTCATTGTGAGTAATTCATTGGGAATCATTAATTGGGAATAGTTTTATTGGTGAATAGCAGCCAAAGTATCAGCATTAACTCCCAGTTCGCGAGCATATGGAGTGAGAATCTCTTCAGGGCTTAATGCTATGGTATTGGTGACTTTATCAGTATTGGTAGCGTTAGCTAACAACCAATTTTCAAAGCTTTCGGGAGAATGAACTACAACTTGCGATCGCATCGAACCATGATAACCACCACATAGTTCGGTACAAACAATTGGATAGGTACCAGTTTTAGTTGCAGTAAATCCTAATGTTGTAGGGATACCAGGAATTGCATCTTGTTTGAGACGAAACTGTGGAACCCAAAATGAATGAATTACATCGGTCGCAGCAATATTCAGTTTAACCTTCGTACCTACAGGAACATGGAGTTCTCCAGAGGTAATTCCGCTTTCAGGATAATTAAATATCCAAGCAAACTGCATTCCTGTAACATCGACTACTAAGTCTGCTTTTTTGTTGTTTTCTCCTGTAATTCCAATGGTGGGACTTTTGAGTGCTTTTGTTTGTAAGCTATCTCCACCCTCATCACTTAAAGTTGCAGCAATTGCAGTTCCAGATTTATTCAGATTTCCAGCAATTTGTTCGCTATTACGCGGTTTAATTCCTCCCATTTGGGTATATACATCGACACTATATATACCCAAACAGATTACAATAATTGTTGGGATTGCTGTCCAAAAAACCTCCAAAGCAAAGCTTCCTTCGATGGGAACCCCATCTGTATCATCTCCACGACGATGACGAAATTTCACCAAAAAAATTATAATTGTTCCTTCTACTACTAAAAATAAAGCAGTAGCGATTGCAACCATAATATTGAAAAAATTATCTACTAAGGGTGCTTGCTCGGATGCTTGTACCGGAAGTAAAGAGTGGTGTTGACCAACCCAAATACTGAAAAGAGTGACTGTAATTCCAGCCACTAAAGTTAGGAGTGAAACAGGAATTTGAAGCATAAATACCTGCTAGTTTCAATATGAGTCAATTGTTGAGTATTGAGTGTTCGGGAATTTAAAATTGAAGCTGTTTTTGGAGATATTACTGATATGTATCCCCATTAACAAATAGCCAAAAATAATTGTGTCAGATGCCAGACTCAATAGACATAATTATTTTTGTTACAGGAAGTTAGACTGAGTAAAAATCCATCAATTATTTCTGATTTAATACGGCTAACTGTCCTATTGACATATTAAAGTGTAATTGTATTTCACTTTTAAATCCTAATATTTATTAAATAATTGATTCTAAAGGAATTCATTTCTAAATTTTTTTATATAAAAATAACTACCCGCTGATGGAATTATACCCAGGCAAGTAGTATTTAAAAATCTGTAATTTTCTGTATTATTTAGTCACACTTGAGGATATTTGTATTAAGTAAATATAAACACAAATATCATCTATATTAGTACCTGCTAAATTTCCTTATGATTAGCACAAAATTAAATATTCAAAATTGATATATAGTGTCTAAATGTTTGCAATAAACTTTTAAATAATAGAAATATGTTTATTCTCCTCTATCTATAAATTTAGGCGCTTCAATAGATTTAATGAATTGCGCCTAATTTAGTAAAAAATAACCCTAAGCAGCCACAAAGTAATTACAACAGTACCAAGGAAACAGTAAATCAAAATATCCCATTGTAATGATTGACAAGCGATAGTTGACTATAAAACACTGATCGCGAAAAAATTCATTTGGGATAAGTTATCTTCTTGGAGTTTCCTAATTATTTAACGCTGCGTGAGTATAACAATTCTTAGGACAAATTCTAGAACAAGCCTTACAGCCAATACAATTATCTTTGTTTGCAACGACCATTACTTTTCTTTCGATTTCATCATCATCTTCATCATCAACAAATTCACCTTCTTCATCTAATGCTTTTAATGTCAGCACATTATATCCACATGCTTTATAACATCTGCCACAACCGATACATTTATCTTTATCAATTTCTTGCGCAAATTCTGGCGTCCAAGTTTTACCACCAAATGTTAGTCCTGTTACTGCTGACATAATTCAACCTTCTAATGAACGCATAGTGATTTGTTTGCATTTATTCTAACTTAAGAGTCTTTATTTAAAGTGATAAAAATAAATCATTTTCTATTCTATATAAAGTTGCATTTTTATTAATATCCCAGAACAAAATTTTTATTAAAATATAACTAATGAAAATATTTTCTATTAATGAATAATAAGAAAAATATTTTTAAGGCTCAATTTTTACTATCACTTGATTTTTGCAAGCACTTGGTTACTTTAATATTTCAATATTTGGCAGATAATTTATAAAGCAAATAGATAACTATCCAAATTGAATTCGCTAGTTATCAATTGAAGGTATTATTGTTTGACTCAAAAAAGATATTTTGTCGTTAATAAAATATTATGTTTAAACGATAAACTAACAATTTTATATTACGTGACTTTATATACTTAACTTTTTTGCTTTATTTATATGTTTCTACATAACAGAAATCAGTTTTAATAAATTCTCCGTACACAAAAATCATCATATTATCTTCATATTTCTGAAACTATAGGAATTAATCTGGAAGCTTAAGATATTAATTTAAATTACAAATGTTTAAATTATATAAACAAAATTTATTTCAAATATTTAAAAAAGTTGAATTTTGTGATTGTTCGATGTTAATGAATAACAGTTTCTCTAAGGGTTTTACCCCAATAATAAGATGCAATGAGAGTCGGTCTTGAAAAGGAATCCCCAAAAAAATTTATAAGCTCATTATGAACAAATTTATCTAAATGTTTATGAAATCTTATAAAAAAGCAAAATTTAAATCAGGCTCAAGTTTAAATTTTTGATAAAGAGTTGATTGGATGCAACGTCCGCAAATAGATATATGAATGTATTTGTCGGAATAAGAAAATACTTTCTTTACCCGACAAAAATGCGGTGGTGTGTAGTGAAGTAACAGGACACATCCAAGTGGTACTTGAGTCCGACATCTCAGCGAGTAGAGTAGGAAAAACTTCAGCCTTATGCCTTATACCATTCCTAACAAGAGTTGTGTTGGATGTGACATCTGCCTTCTTCAGTGTCCTACAGGTGCAATCAAAATCGAAGGAAATGGGTATTGGATCGATCCTTTACTTTGTAATAACTGTGAGGGTTATTATTCAGAACCCCATTGTGTAAGCGTATGTCCAACGAGTTCACCCATTCCTTTGCAAGCAAAAAGAGGAAGATGTAAAGTTAACTACACAGAGGCTACTAGCCCATATCTGTTTGCGAACCAGGAGACTAATCCTTTTGCTTCAGCAATTGTAATTTGGGAAGCCTGCAATATTTTATCTCAGAGAGCATCATTACCTTGGGAAAAAGATGGAGAAGATAGCTTGTGTTATCGTCGACCAGTTAAGCAAGGAAGAGGAGAGATTGCTTTTTACGTAACTAATGCTCCCGATGATGGGACAAAGGTCAAAGATTTAAACGCGATCGCAGCTATTGATATCAAAGCAGCCTGTATTCTATTAATCTTTGCAGCTCATGCAACAGCTCAAGAAAGACCATGGGAGCAAGAATTTGTTATTGACGACCGTCAGATCGAAAAATACTTAGGGTTAGAAAAACGAAAAGACCTGACTAAACTTTCTAAGTTGAACTTAATCAAAAATATTATTCATCAAGTTTGTTCTCTGACAACTAAAATTAATTGGCCGCAACAAGGGAGAATTAAAGGGTTCTCAATCCCCGAAAGTCGTTTATGGCATTTGACACAAACCTACAATAGTCTGCAAGAAGATGAACTTGGTTGCAAACATCTTGTAGGCTTAACGTTTAAAATTAAAGCAGGTATCTGGGCAAAATACTTTTTAAACAAACAAGCCTGCAAAGAAAGAAAAGCATTTTACCAATACGGTAGTTTGCCAAAATCTCTACTAACTACTGTAATGAGTTATTGGCAACAGCATGAAGGTGCAGTTCGAATGATGCTGTGGTTATTATTTAAAAGCAAAGTTGGCAGAGAGCAGCGAATTACTGTCCCAACTTTAATGCGCATTGCTTATGGGGAGAAAAAACTTGCTCTTGCTTGTACCCAAAGGGACGAACGTAAGCGGCTACTACGGACCTATGAAAATGATTTAGAAATACTTAATCACTATGGCATCAAACCAGTATTCGATCCGGTGACCTATCCACTAGAAATTCAACCTTTGTGGGCAAAATTAGTTAATATTCCTGAAGATCCAGATGAAGCGATAGAATTTTGGATCGAAGATGGAGGAAGTCAAAGCAGTCTTACAGATGTCAGTCCCCGTGGAAAGTGGAATATGTTAATGAACGGTCGAATTTTATCTTTTGACTTTCCGCCACAGTGGCAACAATACCATAGTGAAGTTAATAAAAAAAAGCAAAGTTCAAGGATGAGAAGAAAAGTGAAAATAGCAGGAGGGCTTTTAGGAGAACAAATTTCTCAAGCACGCAAAAAAATGAATCTTTCCCAAAGAGAATTAGCTAAACTGACAGGTAAAAGTCAAAGTTGGATTAGAGATATCGAAAAAGGCAGATTTAAAGCAAAACTAGAAGATCAAATATTATTGAGAAAAGTACTAAAGATGGCTTAATTTATACCAAGTACGATTTTAAAGCCCCTTTATATTCTTTGGGATTTCCCCACACTTCCCACACTTCCCTCTCTCATTCTAAAAAGGGGTAATTAATCCGGACTTAGTATTATTCATGTACTGTATCTACAGTAGTTAGTTTCGGTTACCAGGAATAGCATCTACACATTTCACGAAATAAGTTTAGAGTTTAGAGCTTAAAGTTTAAAGCTTAAAGTTTAGAATTCAGAGTTTGATATCCAAAACCAAAATATTGTTAGAAACAAATTTTCAGAAGAAAATCTTAGAAATAAGATAGATATTTTCTCTAATACAGCCTATTAATTTTCATTCATCTGCTAGCAGCAGCGCC
>JGI1201J43222_100186_pt1 | contig 20013 bp, 15 predicted proteins | sample MastesBC008_FD_43222 | JGI IMG/M metagenome (IMG submission 43222) | reverse complement strand
ATTACCCATTACCCATTACCCATTACCAATTACCAAATACCTATTACCCATTACTTATCAAAGAATTACTTCTTCCATAGAAGATTTAGGATCATTCTCACTTGAATCTGTTTTACTGAGACGGGATATTACCAGACGTATTAATAAAAGGACTCCCAATACAATTAAAAAGCTACATACACCAATAATCTGTTTTAGTTGAATCTCGAGAATTCCATACAAAATAACCTCACGTAAAGCAGAAACAATCGCAACTTCTACTGCAGACCCAAAGGAAATTCGATGCTCTCGCAAATAAACCACTAACAAGCGGAATAATTCCACCATTATCAAAATAAACAAAATATCAGAAATAATCTGCTGAGATTTATGTAAATGCATCAGGGAAAAAAACATATCTCCCAATCTCAGCAACATTACAGAAAACAAACCAATACAAAGGGATATGACAATAAAATCCTGAACAAGCTCCAGATTATGAATTACTGTATCTTTCTTAAATAAATTATTTAGTCTCACTTTTAGATTGTTTAGCATATTTTTTAACACCATGTACTTACTCCAGCAATAACCACTTTTATCTCGATGGGTTTTGGGCTATTACTAGAGAATGCTGATTTATTTAATATTACTTAAAATAAATCAAGAATGGTTCGGTATTATATGCTTGATATTTGTAATTAAGCGATCTCTTCCAATGATTTGTCCAGTATAAATACTAATATTTTTTTACTTTTCAAGAATTACCCTCAATAGCCCGATTTAAATTGTATGCAGCACTAATTAGGGCTAAATGAGTAAAACCTTGGGGAAAGTTACCCAATGCTTCTCCGGATGACCCAGTTTCTTCAGCATAAAGTCCCAGATGGTTAGCATAGCTGAGCATTTCTTCAAACATCAGTCTAGCTTGGTCGAGTCGAGTTTGGTCAGTTCTTCCCGCTCTAGTCAAAGCTTCTACTAACCAAAAAGTACAAAGATTAAAAGTTCCTTCCTGCGGATCGGGTTCCTTACCACCATTGGAAGGGTCATAACGATATACCAAACTATTAGATGTTAATCCTCCTTCTTGGGGCGATCGCATAATCGTATCCAGAGTCTTTAACATCCGGGGGTCGTTGGGAGACATGAAGAACACTAATGGCATAATCAAATTACCAGCATCAAGTACATTGGTCCCATAAGCTTGGACAAAAGCTTGTCTTTCTTCACTCCATCCTTCAGACATCAATTCTTCGTAAATTTGGTTGCGTACTTTTAGCCATCGTTCTAAATCTCCGGGGAAAGAGCGTTTTTGTGCTAAACGCAGTCCTCGGTCCAGTGCAACCCAACACATTAACTTAGAATAAACGAAATCTCGACGTTCATCTCTGGTTTCCCAAATCCCGTGGTCTTTTCTATCCCAGTTATCGCATACCCAGTTGAGGTAGTAACGCAAACGAGTCCATAAATCGTAAGAAATCGGCGTACCATACTTATTGAAAAGATATACCGCATCCATCAATTCACCGTAGATATCGAGTTGTAATTGATCGTAAGCACCATTACCAATTCGAACTGGAGCGGAACCCTTATATCCTTCCAAGTGTTCGAGGACTTCTTCTTCAAGGTCACTACGTCCATCAATTCCGTAAACTATTTGTAGAACCCCGTTATCCGCACATTGATGACATAATGAATCTATCCAATTGATAAATCTACCGGCTTCTTCTGTAAAACCAATTCGCAGCAAAGCATAAATAATAAATGCAGCATCACGAATCCAAGCGTAACGATAGTCCCAATTGAGTTTACCACCGAGTTTTTCTGGCAGACTACAAGTAGGAGCTGCCACAATTGCTCCAGTAGGTTCAAAAGTAAGTAATTTTAGAACCAGTGCCGAACGTTCTACTGTTTCCCGCCACCGACCTCTATAATTACACTGGGAAATCCAACGTCGCCAGTAAGACACTGTGCAATCGAATAAATCTTTTGCTTCATAAGATAACCCAGATGAACTATATTCTCGTTCTGGATCTAGCTCTCTTATAACAAAAACTGCTGTTTCACCTGCTTCTAAGGTAAATTCAGTACAAACACCTTTATCATCGTGTTTGAGAGGAATATCTGTCATTAAACCTAATTTTAGATTAGGTGAATCAAAACATACTCCACTTCCATTAGGAATAACCTTATGTTTGTCTCGAGCATAGTTAAATGCTGGATAGCATTCAAGTCGGAAGGTAATACTACGCCGCACTGCACTAACTTTCCGTACTAACCAATGATATCCTCGTTCTTTTTCAGACAAACCGACTGGCATAAAATCAATAACTTCCCCTACACCACAGTCAGACAAGAAACGAGATACTAAGACATTAGTTTCTGGCCAGTAAAATTGCTTATGAGTAAAATTACATGCTATTGGCTCAATTTTAAAATATCCTCCTTTTTTTTCATCAAGGATAGCCCCAAATACGCTAGGAGAATCATGGTGGGGAAAACAAAACCAGTCAATTGAGCCGTTTACCCCCACCAAAGCAGTGGTATACATGTTACCAATGATGCCGTAGTTTTCGATTGCTTGGTATCCCATAAGTAAAAATTAAGGAGTAATGAGTAAGAAGAAGAAGTAAGGAGTAGTTAGTAATTAAGTCAGTAATTTTGAGTACTATTTCCCCCAATGTCTATGTCGCTAACGCCAATTCTCAATCACGAATTCTGACGAATTTCTTCTGCTTCAGCAAGGGTCGATGTCGGATCTTGTTTGACTGAACGTTGGACATAATTAAGCTTCAATTCCTCTAAAAGGTCTACTAATAAAGGTAAAAGTTCTGACTGAATTTTTTCACTTTGTAGCTCTTTACGTAATGCTCTCTGAAAATTTTTAATCGACTCGTCAACAAGTTTTCGAGCTTCGGTATCAGCGTAAGAAGCAGCCAAAACTTCATAAACCGTTTGAGTTAGAGAGTCAGCAATTTGCTCGGTCAGCTCCATCGGAATCATTTTGATTCCTAATCCTTCTGGTAATGCTTGATAAAAGTTGGAACTTTTTAGAGTTTTTCTTAAACTGTGACGTAATAAGTCCTCTAAATTTGGTTGAACTTTGGGTAAAACTTTATATATCGATAGTTGCAATACCCGGTCAATGATGACATCTAACTCATCAACTTCGTTAACCTCAATGCGGTCTTTTTTGAATAAAGCCCGAGTAACCTCCCCACTTGCGATCGCATCCTGAGTTTGATTAATTAATTGCACCATTATAAACATGGATGCTCGATGAGCTAGGTAAGCAGCTGGTTCGTGAGTAACTTGCGCTAGGGTTTGTTCTAGATCAACTAAACCCGATTTATGCAGCTTTACTGAAGCCGGAACTATTCGTAACCAACGCCAAAAAGGTAGAAATAAAAACCCTTCGTACCAATTTCTTAAAATAATATCCCACCAACTGACATCATTTCGCTTGCGAGCGATGGAAAAAGTCCGGATTAAAAATTCACAAACAAAAAATATAATAAAATAAATATCAATTCGCCAAAAATTATCGATAAATAGACCATTTTCATCGACATTACGATAATAGTTAGCTGCTAATAAAGGCTTAATTTTGCGTTCGAAAAAAGATAGCTCGGAATCGAAACCTGCATTTTGTAAATATTCTATGCTCCAAAATCGATCGAATGCTTGTTTTGCTGATAAAGTATCCATGTGATATTGCATTCGTCGCTTCAATTTAGCAAAAGTCCCAAACTTATTCGCTGCAAGGAAAGGGTCTTCAATTAATAAGTTAGTACTTTGTTCGCGGAGGTTTTCTAATAATTTAGTCTTTAAGGCTGCTTCTGTTTCTATTTTTGGTATTTGCTGCTCCAATAAATCTACTGTGTGTATGTAGCGTTCTGTATAAGGGTGGGGTTCAATACTTTTAACTGGGTCATAGAAACTTACTAAGAAAGGCGAATTACGTAAATAAACATCCCTTAAGGGAAGATAACTTAAATTAAACAATACTAATAACAAATTAATTAAAGCAATGATTGCAACTAACTTATTCCACCAAGTCTGAGAAAAAGATGAATATGAGGTATTATATTTTTGCAGTTCTTGTTTTTGAAATTCTTCTTCTAGAATATTATCATTAATGTTACTCATAAAAATTAAATATAAATCTCCATAAATTCAATACATTTGACCTGAAATTTTTGTAGAGACGTAATATGTTACGTCTCTACATTATCGATCCTGACTCCTGATTTATGCTTGCTATAAAAACTTAAGCTTCATTCCATAATTCTTTGATTTTACCTGGTAGAAATCCAGCAATTTCTTGTACTCTTTCAGGAGATATTTCCTCTTTTGTTGCACTAAAAACAGCTTTAACTACAGTCTCACCTTTGGTATTTTTTGGCATTCCACCTTCTTGTTCGATTCTAGCTATAAATCGTTGTTCGTCAATTCCCCAGGGACCAGAACTATCGAAAGGAGGACGAACCTTACTTAACCAGGAAACTATAGGATTTCTATCTTTCCAAAGGTCTGAAATATCTTCTTGCAGAGTTTTATCTTCAGTAGATATCGTAGGTTTATTTAATTCCGAACCAACACGCTCGATCGTATCTTTGGGCATTAAATCACGCATTGTACGGTAAACAACTTCGCTCAAGTCTCTTGCTTCGTAGATATCTTGCAGATTTCCAGCACGCATGACTTTTTCTAAGAAAGGTATACTATCTTGAGCGATATCGGATGCAGACATATGTCCCTCTATAAAACTTTAAAATTTGGGAAATAAAAAAATAAGTGCTTTGTATTTAAACACCTAATTACTAAACTTATATGGTTTGCATTAATACTCAAATCTTTCGCCAGAAAAGTTTAGCACTCATCCTAAAGACAGATTTTCTTTGCACCAAATGATTAATGTATTAAATAAATTTTAAGATAAATATTCTCCGGAGACGCGACATATTAACCTAGCGGTTACGCTTCGCTAACCCGTCTCTACATAACGCTAATTCATATCAAGTCCGCTTAATTAGTTACTATATAACCCTATTGAAAAGAAGGCAGTTATTACCTAATAATCCTTTTACTCATTACTTATTACTTATTACTTATTACTTCGCCCCCACAGATGTGATAACTGTTTAGCCGGAGGTAATATCACAGTGGTAAATGAGAATAGAACAATTTTATTTTCTATTCCCTGCTACTTACTCCCGGTTTATTCCCGGCTCATATTCCCTGTTCTCTTAATTAAATAGTCACAGGAGATTCAACATAGATGTTAGGTTCTTGCAAGTCAAACGCAATTCCATAATTTGTGAGTTTACGAGAAACTTTTTCATTTGCTAATTCTAGAAGACGCTTTCTCAACTGAATAGAACTTTCACTGGAACCCAGGATAAAAAATGTAATTCTAGCTCTACTATTTAGAGTTTTTGCATGTTCAATTATTGCAATATTTGTACTTCCAGGATCTATACCGAAAAGTGAATTTGTACTTTCTGCAATTATTTGTTCTACCAAAGCTTCTTCCTTTTCTCCCAACTTTTTATCAAAGTCGAGATAGAGTAATACCATTACTTTTTTACCACGGGTAATATTCTCAATTTCTAACCGTGCTAAAATAGAATTAGGTATAATAAATAAAGTACTTTTAGCCGCAGTACGAATTTTTGTAGAACGCAATCCAATTGACTCAACCCGACCGTATATTTCTTCTAAAAATTCGGAAGACGGAGGTAAACGAATATACTCTCCAGGAATAAATGGTCGATCTAAGTATAATACTAAGGTCCCTATAAGTTGCTCTAAAGTCTTTGTTGCAGCTAAACCAAGAGCAATACCACCAATTCCTAATCCGGTAAATAAACCAACTAAATCAAATCTATCTTTAGCGTAAGCTAGAACGGCAATGAAACCAATTGATACATTGATAATAGTTTCTAGTACTAATAGTAAATCGTCGGCACTATAACCTAATTTACGAATGATTTCTATGCCATAAACTCGAAGTAGTTGTCGACAAAAGCGAGAAGCTAACCAAGCGAAACTGAAAATTGCGGCAATATCTGCTAAGCCCCGTAATATATTGTATATTGGACCATAGTTTTTAATTATTTCTAATGATGAAGAAATTAGAATTATAGTTGCAGTCAGTCTTAGTAAATTATTAACAGGATAGATTACTTCATCGTAAATTTCTTTTACTCTCTTAGGAAAGAACCGACGGATAATTAGCTTCAGAATTGAAGGGGTATACCTACCAATAACTAATGAAGCGACAATACAAACAAAAAATATTTCTAAGTCGCGGATATCTTTACGTTGTAAAAACTCTAAAACTTGATTTACAACGTCCATATTTATATTTATATCCATATTTTATTCGATTTTATCTTAATACGTAATTTACTAGCCTAAACTGTAATTGGTGCATCCACATATATAGTAGGTTCGTCGATATCAAAACCAATTCCGTATTCTAGTAGTTTTGCAGTTATATTCTGTCGAGCAATATCTAATAACTGACGACGTAGTTCCATTGAGACTTCACCAGAACCCAAAATAAAGAAGGTAACTTGAGCCTGGTTGTGAGCTGTACCATCCCCATTAGCAGTACTCGTAAATGTAATATCTGTGCTTCGTGAGTCCAGTCCAAAAATATCTGTCGTACTCGCTAGTATTACCTGTTTAATAAGCGCTTGTTCCTTAAGTTCAACTTCTCGGTCGAAATCTAGACGCAGAATTGACATGACTTTCTTCGCACCAGAAAAGTTTTCTATATTCATCTGAGTCAGAGAATTATTAGGTATAATTACAACCGTACCCTTACCAGAAGTACGAATTTTAGTAGAACGCCAACCTATAGATTCTACTCTGCCAAAAGTACCGTCTGATAAACCTATATAATCATCAATAATAAACGGACGGTCTAAATATATAACAACGCTACCTAAAAATTGTTCTAAAGTTTTTTGAGCTGCAAATGCAACTGCTAATCCCCCAATTCCTAAACTAGCTAACAAGCCAAAAACATTAATCTGATGAGTTTGGGCAAATACAATAAAAGCAATAACAACAATTAATATGTTAGAAATTACTTTAGCAGAAATAATTAGTTCGCCATTAACTTTTCGGTCATTTTTTGTTGCGACCTCTAAAAGATAAATATCAAGAAATTGACCGACTAGCCGAAATAATAACCAAGCAATTGTTACTGTTAAAGTTAAACTGAGCACTACCTCTATTAACGGGAAGTATTGCTTTAAAGGCGAAACTACAGCTATGACTTCTAAAATACTTAAAGCTATAATTGCTCTGATTAGCTTTTTGTAGGGTTCTATTAATTTCCGAACTACATCTCCAAGCTCGGGTGTAACAAACGAGCGTAAAGCTGTGTAAAATATGCGACTTAAAAAGTTATTCAAGATGAATCCTATAATTGCCCCTGCTGTAAGTATAATTAGAAATGTTAATATTTTGGAATTTAGTGTTGATGTTTCCGATAAATCTAAAAATGACGTCTCGGACAAATTTACGAGCATAAATTAATCCCCCTTGTGTGATACTCTTTCAGGTTTATTTCTCAAATTTTAATCAAGCGTATAAAAATACACATTTAGAGGTAATTTATCTTAAAGTGAATACTCTCGCAAACAGTTAATATAAATTACTAGGTTATTAAAATTTAAAGACAATGTATTGAGATGCAATTACAGAATAAATAAAAACTACTTCTCGCTAATATTCTTAGACTCGTAGTGCCAAATTTATGATACACGTCTACTTTGCAAGAGTGTAATTACATTCGTATATATTTACGAAATAGCAAATATGATTAAGTCGTTTGCAAAATAAATTAACAAATAAACTAATAAATTTAAGTATTTATAAATATTTACTGAGGTATTAAAGATAAAACTATTACTTAACTGATTATTTTTGATGTATATCTTAAGTATATATGTAAAACTAATCGTAATACTTCTATAGATTGAATTAATTCAATATCATCCTGAGGATAATTTATTTGAACGAGTTATTTATATCTCTAGATAGAGCAAAATAAATATAGCGTATAGTATTTCAATAAATTTTCTAGCGGTCACGAAACAACTTCTTTATCTAAGCTCGGAATCAGCACCTGTTTTATTGTCATGTAATCCCAAAAGGTCGGAGAATTAAGTGGTAAACATAAATATCCCCAATACCTTTAGTACAGGGGCGTAAAGTTTTTCCAGTTTGTCAAAAGCATGGTTAATAAGGTAGCAAATAATACTTTTATAAGGCAAAAATACATCTAAAGCTTCTCTACTGTAGGGATAAGAGTTTTACCACCTTTATTTGCTCAGAGGGAAATTTAGATTTGGAAAGTTTTAATATTGGCTACAGTACTTTTCAAATATCCTTTAAATTTTATTTAACTGTCGATTCTTAGATTTTGCTTGAATTTATCAACAACTTTAATTTCCCGGTGAGTTAATACAAAAAATGAACTTAACTTGTCATCCAACGGTTGATTATTTCTTGGTATTTTACTTGCTGCTCGTGATTCTCAACTTCAATTTCGAGGGAAATCTTCTTACAGGAATTCTGTTGTTGAAGTGAAATCTCTCTTAAAATTTCACTAGCAACTTGAGGAGACATTAATTCACCTCTAACGATAAAATTAACATCTTTATTCTCGTTAGTATTTATTGTAACTCCAGGTACCTGTGATTCTGCTAAATCTATTTCTGTTAGCTGTTTGTTTGGGGAACCTAGTTGTTCAATAATTAATATTTCTCTTCGTACGGGAACCTGTACTAAATGAGTTTCTACCTTCTTTCTGATTATAACTTCTCCGAGTTTGTGCTTATCACGTTTTACCAGTAAACGTTCTTCAAGCAAAGGAACTGTTACTTCCCTTGACTCAGATGAGTGGAGGATTTCATTTGTGGAAGTTTCTGCTAATTTTGATGGGGACGAGGTATTAGTTTCTGGCGTTAAACTTTCTCCGTGTATATTAGCCTGATTTATTACAGGTAATTTGGTAATATCTGATTCACTTAAATTCACTACTAGTATCTTTTGGGTAGTCCCGATTTGTTGTACCCAATCGCTATCCATTAAGTATTGTTGATGTTCGTTGGGATTATTTAGTGGAGAAATTAAAAGATGGAGATTATTTTTTTGATCGGTATAAGTATCTTTCACTGATGCAATAATAGTTCCCCTCAAGTTAACGACATGAAAGGATATAACTTGTTTATCTAACCGAATAAATGTTGATTTGATTTTAGATTTATCAGTAATGATAGCGTCATCGTATGAATTCATTTTCCAATTCTCCACTTTTTACTTAAAGAGTAAAATTACAGGTAAAGAGAGCTAGATTAATTCTCTACTCTACCTGTAAGCACTCTCCACCGATTTATTCCGCTATGGATGACTTTAATTCAGAAATCTATTTATAGCAATCCCGAACTAGATTAAAATTCAAAATCCTTGAGTAAAATCTCCACGAGAAAATATTTGCAAATAAAGTAGATCTCAATATTATCTACGCTTGACGTTTGGATTACCGTCTACGTCAACCTCTAACTCTTCCCGACGGAGTTTTTCTTTTGCTTCTACAGTGTCTTTTTCAACTTCTTTTCTAACCGAAACTTCTTCCCGTACAAAGGCTTGTTTCTCAATATTTGCTGATTCTTCGTATACTTCGACGCGAGCAACTTCCCCTTCTTTAAAATTGACACTTCCTGGTGCAACAGCTTCAACTTCACTTACACCAGTGCGTTCGATAATTACTCGCTCTTTTTCGATAGGAACGACAACTTCAGCAGTTTCAGTTTCTATTTTCTTACCTACAGTTACCGCACCTGTACGGAAACGATCTTTACTTGCAACTAAACGCTCTTCGTAAAGCTTTAAATTTTGATGGTTTTTCTCGTCAGTCCGGTAAAGTTCGGGTTCGGAGTCATATTCATAATTGGTGCTATCGTAGGCAGGTAAAGCACTACCAGTTGTACCTCTATAAGCTGATCTGACTCTTTCTTCGTAGTCAAAATCTATAACCATATCGTCGTTATATTCTGGTAGTCGATCAGCTGCATCTTTTTTCAGACCCACAGCATATACTCTTTTGTCGGAGTAATCAATTGTTGCTCTACCTACTGGTAGCAAGACTTTCTTACCAAAAATCCAGAAACCGGTATCGATAATGAAGTAACGAAAACGTCCTGTTCCATCAACTATTACATCATGGACAGAACCGACTTTTTCATCAGTCTCGCTGTAAACAGAAAAATCTTTAATATCGCTACCTGCGAAAATATCTTCTTTGTAGTTGGGGTATAAATCTGCAATTTTGTATAAAGCCATTGAAATTTCTCCTTATTTATATCTGTACAAAAATAGCTATTCAAGATTCCTCAAAATAAATCGATCGAAGTATTTAAATTAATTAAAACTTGCGTAAACCTGTTTCACTTGGAGATCTATACGGCATATAAATTTTCTACAACGCCATTTTTACGTAAGTCTTAAAAAAAGAATATCAATTTATTTAACTTGATTAGCTCATCCAGTACTAATGTAAGCTATTTTAATCCATAAGAAATCTCACTTATGAAGTAGATGGAAGCGAAAAAAATATAAATCTATAAACCTTTCGTCTTATTTCTCTAGAGATAATATTCTATTCAGATTGTTTTATAATCTATATATCGACAGGATTAGTTTAAATATTACTGGTAGCAATTGCAGTTAGTAAATTGTTTATTTCAGTCTCTGAAATAAGCCATTCTTCATCATATAAATTATATCTATTTATATAAAAATCTATTTATTAAATTGAGTAAATATATGCATAAATTAAATCAGATAACTTATAAATTAATTAGTTGGATGTAAATAGATTTTCCTAAGTCTTATTATTTATATTAGACTTTTCAGTTATCTCCACAATAAATATATACTTACGCAAACTAAACTAAATATTAAGACTGTAAATGATTCTTCTTATCGTCACCTAAAGTCTTATTAAAAGCAAGCTCGTGTAAGTATTGAATATAATTATTTGAATTTAATTATTTAATTATTAATGACGTCTCAAGTTTAGACTCGAACCCGAGGTTTTCTTGCTCCAACAGAAGCTCCAACCATTGACGCAACCAAGCCTAAGAGAGAACCAAAGAGAAACGACCAAGCTATTTTGGCAGAATTTTCTGCGATATTTTGAGCATCAGTAGGACTAACGTTAGGAACTTGATTTGGTAAAGATACTCCTCCTGATTGCTGAGCTTGATTTACCACTTCACCTGCATTAGCAGCTACAACTCCGAAAGTACCTGATACACCACTAGCAAGCAACCAAGAACTAACAGCAATAGTAGTAGCCCAAAGAATTAATCCATGTAGTAATGCTGTGTTTTTGTTCATTGGACCGCAACTATTAGCGCAAATCCAACCACCTAGGAACAAGGAAATAAATAAGCTAATAATCGCCCAAATACCCACACCAATACCAACAGTTCCTGCTTCTGCTCCTGTCGCACCTGCTGTTAAGCCAATTGCAGCGCCAAGAGCACTTAACAATAACTGGGCGGCAATCGAAATTACAATCCCTGCAATAATTGGACCCCAGCGCACGCGGTCATGATAATCAACTACTGGATTGACAACTGCTCTCTCAATTACCCGATCGCCTATCGGTTCTACACCCATTGGTTCTGAATAAGACACTTCGATGTTCCTCCCCAAAATTACTAATTATCTGTTGCAAATTTTTTTATTTTGATTTTTATCTCGAATCATGCCACTCAGATAATCTCTGCATTCTCGCAAAAATACTTTTGCAAATAATTAGATAGTCCTGTTGTAAACATAGTAAAGCGAAACAAATTACTATTTATTCTTCCAGTAGGCATAACATTCGATTATCTGGAGACGCAAAAATAAATATTTTGTCAGTGAGGGACTATGAGACCTTAGTTGGAAGAAATTTGCTCCACTTATATATAAAGTATAGGTAAGTATATTTACAACAAAAATTAAGTTTGTTCAAAAAAGGTAAATCTAAAATGGCTTTATTTAAAATTGCAGATTTTAATCCTAACTACCGAGAAGAGGCTTTTGATGGTGATGATGTCAAAGGTCTTGATGTTTACTCTGCTAGGACAAATGACAAGATTGGTTCTATTGATGACATTTTAGTTGACGAAACTGGACGTTTTCGTTATTTGGTATTGGATACAGGTTTTTGGATTTTTGGAAAAAAAGTTCTATTACCAGTGGGTCGTTGCTATGTAGATCCAAATAAAGAACGAATTTACGCTAAAAATCTATTCAGTAAAGATCAGGCAGAAGAACTACCCGAATATAGTGAAGCTATGACGGTAGATTACGAGTATGAAGAAAGAGTTCGCAATATTTACCGCACTCCCAGCGTTGAAAACTCTGCTCCTGTAGAAATGACACCTCCCGTCGGAGCATCTGGAGTGTCTGCTGTATCCGATAGATTATATACGTCTACTGAGTTATCCAATTCTGCTCCAACTCCAGAACCTATTATTACTCCTACTCCCGATTCCGCTTCTCCAGGGGCTCCTAAGTACGATCGCAGCACTTATACATATGATCGAGAACCTGAAATGTACCAGATGGATGAACGAGAGCATCAAAAGTTAAAGCTTTATGAGGAGAAGCTAGTTGCTCGTAAAAACCGTCAAATGACTGGGGAAGTTACTGTAGGAAAACGCTTAGAAACAGAAGTTGCAACAGCTTCCGTACCGGTAGAGAGAGAACGAATCGTAATTGAGCGTAAAACGCCTACTAGTTCCAGAATAGTTAATCCTACGAATACTGATTTCCAAGAGGGAGAAATAGCCCGGATGAAAGTATACGAGGAAACTGCTGATATTAAAAAACAAGCTTTCGTCCGTGAGGAAGTTAGCATCCGTAAAGAAGTAGAAAAAGATACCGTAGAAGCTCAGGAAACCCTTCGTCGTCAAGAGTTAGATGTGAATGTTGAAGGTAACCCCGTAGTCGAGCAATAAGGAGTTAGGATTTACCGCAACTTTAATACCAATTTCATGTAGTTGGGCTGCACTGATGAAATTTAATTCAACAATATGATTTTTGCTTGATGCATTATCTGTAGCTTTAGTTTAGAAAATTGGTATAAGAAGATTTTTCTGTTCCCTGTTCTTTTTTAATTAAAATAGGAGGTTATAAAAAGTGAAGCGCGAATCGATAGATTTTCTCATGCTAGGAATGCTGGGAGTATTCAGTGCTGCTGGTTTAGCGGTCGCTTCAATTGAAGTCAGCGTTGCTGAAGAGAATTTTCCTGATGTCGACCGTAACTATTGGGCTAGTCCATTTATTCGAGCTTTAGCTTCAAAAGATATTGTCACCGGCTACCCAGATGGTACTTTCAGACCAAAGAAAAATTTAGACCGCGATGAATTTGCAGCAATGGTGCGTCAAGCTTTTGATGAAGAAAAAGTCAGAAATATCGAGAGTGGTAGCGTCTTCAAAGATGTTCCTAAAAATTATTGGGCTTCGACGCCAATTGAAGAAGCCTACGAATCTGATTTTATGAAGGCTTATCCCAATAATAGGTTTCATCCCAAAAAAGATTTCTCTAGGACTGATGCATTGGTTGCACTTACTAGAGGTTTAGATTTGAGCTATCAGCCTTCAAAAAGCACTAATCAAGCGGTTACTCCGTCACCAGCAAGGAAACAAGCTAAAAGAGGTCAGTCAAAAAATCGTTTGTTATTCCCCCTGGCAGCTACTACATTGATGCAGCCTTTTTACCAAATGAATTTGCTGAATCAAAATCAACCTGCTAACGTTGCTTCTGCTCCCGGGACAACAAACACAGCTACCGGAAAAAATGTAGTTGTCGGTCCCAGCGCGAGGGAACTAGTTAATTCTTATTATCAAGACGCAGAAAAAATCCCTCCAGAAGCTATAGATAATATTGCAGCAGCTACTAAAGCAAATATAGTAGTTAACTATCCCCAACAAACATTACTCAGACCAAATCAACCAATAACCCGTGGCGCAGCTACTGCTTTGATTCATCAAGCTTTAGTATATCGCGGTAAGTTGCAACCACTTGATTCTGATGTTGGAAGTGCAAAATATATTATCAAAAATCCTTCCGTGAAGAATCAAAAGTAATAACTATAGCGTTACGTGTTTCTTGAGGAAAAGCGTTTAGCCGGACGTCATATTATTCACAAAAATAGTTATTCACAAAAAATAGTTTTGTAGAGACATTCCAGAAGCAAAACCAAAGTAAGTTCTGGAACGTCTCTAAGCTTTATATTCAAATTTAAGAATTTATAACCGTCGATGTTATCTTTGACTACAAAATTTACAACTATGATTTATATCAATTCCGCTTAATTATTTACTATATAACTCTATTGAAAAGATGGCATTTATTACCTAATAACCCTATTCCTCATTACTTGTCACTCATTACTTGTCACTTATTACTTATTACTTATTACTTATTACTTATTACTTCGCCCCCAATAACTGTTTAGCCGGACGTAATATTACTCCAACCCCATTTCAAATGAGGTAAAGGTCCCCTTCCCAAGGTGGATTTAGGGGAATCCAAGATATCTTAGTAAAGAGTTTGACTTTATAAGCATCGTTTAAGAAGCAACGCCATGAACTGGCAACCTAATTGTGAATAAACTACCTTTACCCAACTCAGACGAAACACCTATACTTCCTTGATGTGATTCAATGATACACCGGGATAAATATAGACCCAAACCACTATTAGAGCGCTTGTTTTTACCTTGACGAAATCTTTCAAATAATCGCGCTTGTTCTTCTTGGGAAATTCCTGGACCAGTATCTTCTATTTCAATTAACACATCACCATCAGCTAGTTTTAAATGTACCAGAATCGAACCTGCATCAGTAAACTTAATCCCGTTACCAATAATATTAGTTAAAACTCGCTTTAATTCTATGCGATCGCCCCACACCTTTACAGGTTTTTCTTCAGCTAGTCCCAGTTTTAAGGATATTCCTTTCTCCTCAACTAACGGAGTTAATTCCCTTACCACACTCCCTATAAGATCGTTTAGATCGCAACTAATAAAATTAAAATTTTTACATCCAGCCTCAAACTTATAAACTTCTAGCATATTCTGTACCATTGCTAGTAAGTCTCTATTGCTACCAATCATATCATTGACGATTGAATACAAATCGGGCGTAACAGGAAAAAATTGTCCCTTAAGCATTAACTGCAAAATTCGATTCGATGCAGCTAGGGGAATTTTTAAATCGTGAGCAAACCGCGAAACAAAATCTTCCCTCAATTTCGCCATGCGATCTCGTTCGTCAATACTATGCTTTAGTCGTAGTAAAGAACGTACCCGTGCTTGTAGTTCGTCAGGGTTAACTGGTTTGCGAATAAAATCATCCGCACCAGCGTCAAGTCCTTCAACTACATTTGACTCATCATGGGCTGTTACAAGTAGGATGGGAATAAATGGTAATGTAGAGTGATTGCGAATTTGTCGAGTTAACTCGTAGCCATCAACTTCTGGCATCATCACATCTAATAATAGTAAATCTGGCAGAGATTCTTCTACTAAAGTTAAAGCTTTTGTACTATCTTCTTCTAAGATAATTTCATATCCTTCTTCTTCTAAAATAGCTTCAACTACAAGTAAATTGTCGTATACGTCATCAACAACCAGAATTTTATCTTGTTTATTTGCTACATTAGAAATCATAATAAGTACTCAGGCGAATTTAATTTCACATTTTGTTGGGGAGGGGAGTAAGGAATTATTAATAAGGAAATATTAATAGAAATCAATGGCAAATATATAAATGACTTGTATATATAAATTACTTTTCTTACTGACTTATTTACTGGCTTAAGCAACGTGGTAATTTTAAACTAAATTTTGAACCTTTCCCTAACTCACTTTCTACCCCGATGGTACCTTTCATCATTTTCATTAACGAATCTGTGATGGCTAAACCTAGTCCCGTCCCTTGATATCGTCTTGAGTTAGTTTGATTTCCTTGTCTAAATGGTTCAAATATGTGTTTTAACTTTTCTGATTCGATTCCAATCCCTGTATCGCAAACAGAAACTATCAACCATTGCTCAGAAATTTCGTTCACAGTCACATCTACATAACCGGTATCGGTGAACTTGATCGCATTAGAAAGTAAGTTAACTATTACCTGTCTAACTCTAGTGCGATCATTGAAGACTACTGGATTTTGTAAGTTTATACAAGTATTTATAGTTAAGCTTTTACGTTCTGCTAAGATACGCAATTCATCCACAGAAATTTGGATTAGTCCAGCAATATCAAATTCTTCTGGAGCTAGCCGCAATCCACCAGCTTCAATTTTTGATAAGTCAAGAATATCATTAATTAGTTCTAATAAATTTTTCCCGTTATTCAAAATCCGCTCTACCATATCTGCTTCTGAATCAGATAGCTTTCCCTTGGTTTTTCGCAAAACCATTTGTGAAAAAACCATTATTGCGTTGAGAGGAGTTCGTAACTCATGGGACATCGTTGCTAAAAAACGCGACTTTAATTCTGCTGCTTCTAGTAACTTAAGATTTTGTTGATGAATTTGCTGCTGCTTTTCCTCCAGTTCCTGATTTTTACGTTTAAGTTGCTCGTTACTTTCAAATAGTTGTTGATGAAATAACTCAATTTGTCTTTCTGCTTCATGAATTCGCACTACATGCTGCAAAGTTTTACCCAGTAATTGAGGACTGATTCTGGATTTACCAATATAATCAGATGCTCCAGCTTTCATAATTTCTACAGCAATTTGTTCGTCTCCTTGTCCGGTTAAGATAACTAAAGGTATTTTATTCCCAGAATCACGTAATTCTCTAACTACGGCTAAACCATCTTTCCCAGGTAAAGCATAGTCAAGGAATATACAATCAAATTTATTTCTTTCTAAATACTTAACTGCTTCATTATAGTTAGAAGCCTCTGATATTTTGACAGCAAATTCTATCTTGTTCAGAGCACGACAAACTGATATTCTATCAACTTCATCATCATCTATCACCAAAATACTTAATTCTTTTTTCATTAGGTTCTTGAATTAAAAAGTAATAACTAAAAATCACTCCTTTGAATTCAAATAAATGCTGTTATCTAGCATTTAAACTGTCGCCAATAACTAGATTCAAATTTGACTATAATTTTGATATTAAAGTTTGAAATATATTTAATTTTTTACTATTTCTTAGTAAAGTTAGTTAGGTATTTCTGAAAATGACCAATACTTATTTAAAGTTTTCATCAAGTCTACGAAATCGGCAAATTTAACTGGCTTTACTAAATAACCAGCAACATTCAAGTTGTAAGCCTCCACTAAATCTCGGTCTTGATTAGATGTAGTTAACACAACTACTGGAATTGATTTTAGACTCTCGTCACGACGCAAATGCTGTAGAAATTCAATTCCTCCCATTTTAGGCATATTCAGGTCAAGTAAAATTAACCGCCTTTCATGAGGAACAACCGCTGATTCTTCCTCTGTAGCTCTTAGCATATTCAAGGCTTCTAAACCATTCCTGGCAATGAATAAGGGATTAAGGATATTACCTTTTTTGAACGCACGTCGAACATTCATAATATCCACTTCATCGTCTTCTACTAATAAAATATTCATTGGACGATTATTTTTATTTACCATCTTTAATACTTGAAATCAGTTAAAATAATTCACCAGACAAATAAAAATTACTGCTGATTTGATTATAGACATCATTGTAAATTGCTATTTTTATAATTAACATCATCGTTAGTAGTTAATTCTTACCACATCATATAATCCTTGGGGAATAGACAAATTCTATATATTTTTTTTATGTTTTTTTTATATTTATTTAAGTTAATTTATTTCGGCCACGTGAAAATAAATTTAGCTCCTTCCTTTAACTGAGATTCTACTGCAATTGCACCTCCTACACTATCTATAATTTTCCTGACAATTGCCAAGCCAACACCAGTACTTTCCTTTGTATCGCGAGCTTCTAGGGTTTGAAAAATAGTAAAGATTTTTTGATGAAATTCTGGAGGAATTCCAGTACCATCATCACAGACAGTAAATTTATAAAAATTTTCGATTTCATCAACTGAAATATTGACCTGTCCATCTTTAGCAGGATGATGTTCGATTGCATTGCTAATTAAGTTAGCGAATACTTGCTGTAGGGGTACTTTTTTAGTACGGAAAATTGGCATTCCGGATTCGATTTCGATTGTAAATTCAGATGGTGGAGCAAGGGAATCAACAATTTCTTTGAGTAAAATGTCAACATTGACAGTTGATATTCCTGCTTCGACCCTACCAACTCGCGAATATTCCAATAATCCATTAATTAAGTTTTCCATGCGATTAACCCGTCCCCGCAATAATTCCAGTTGACGTTGGTTTTCCGGGGGTAGATTTCCGGATAAATCATCTTCTAACCACTGGGAAAGGTTCGCGATCGCCCGTAACGGTGCTTTAAGGTCATGAGATGCGAAATAAGCAAATTGGTCCAATTCTTGATTGCGCTTGTGTAACTCTGCTGTAGTTTTTGTCAAAATTATGTTAGTTTGCGCCAGTTCTTCTATTTTCTGTTTCAGTTGCAATTGTCGTTGTTTGCGGTCTTCAATTTCTTCGACTACTGCAATAAAATACATTGGTTCATTATTACTGGAATTTCGTATTAAGCTTGGAGTTATTTCTACCCATACTATCGAACCATCTTTACGGATATAACGTTTCTCCATAGAATAATATTCAATTTTCCCCACAAGTAATTGACGAACATAGTTTAAATCTGTTTCTAAATCATCAGGATGGGTAATGTCTTGAAAAGTTAAATTGATAATTTCTTCATAGGAATAACCAACAATTTCACATAATTTTTGATTGACCAGTAGCCATCTTCCATCCAATGCAACATGAGCAAATCCTACAGCTACTTGTTCAAAAGTTGCACGAAATTTTTCTTCACCTTCTAGTAATTCTTGAGTTCGTTGCTTAACCCTTGCTTCTAATTCCGTATTTAATCTAGTAACCTTTGCTTCTGCTTGTTTATATTTCTGAATGTTTGTGTAAGTTACTACCCATTCAAATACTTCCCCCTGGGTATTAAAATGAGGTTGACCGGAGACTAAAAACCAGATAGGATTTTCATTAGGTAAAAGGTGGATATGTAACTTAGTTTCAAAAAGTTGGGATTTGGCTACAGATTCTTGCCAAATTAGAGAAAAATTTTCCCGTTCTTCGGAAGAAACTAAATCGAACAATTTATTCCCTAGTATTTCTTGATATTTTAATCTGGTGATTTCTAACCAGCATCGATTCACATGTTTAATTGAGCCATCTACATCTACAACGCAAATAAGATGAGAAACTAAATTGAAAGCTGTATAATCTAAGTTTGTCATTTGCGATTTATGACTCTATGAGTTTTCCTGTGGATTACTGGTATTAGCTAGCTTAAATGTTAAGTTTCACCTAGTACTTCATCATATTGATTTTGATAGGTTTATAGTTGAAACATATATAAAATATGGCTAAATCCCAACTATAGATTGAGAAATTACCTGTCAAAATCTCTGCGGTGAACCACTGGTAGGTTTATCTGCATCATTTTATCTGCATAACTTTATCTGTATGAGATTCTGCAGTCATAAATTAAAATTTCTATATATTAGACCCGTCCAAAATATTAATATAGGTACAAAAAAATGGTAGAAAGGAAAATTAGTACTCTACCATTTTGATTAAAAATGTCTATTGTCTTCAAGTATATTCAAAAATATCCTCAAAGAACAAAACAACTTTTAGGCATCAGTTACGAACAATATCAAGCACTACTTAAAGCAGCATTAAACAAGCATATTAAAATCCAAAAAGAAAAAGAGAGTCAAAAAATAAGAATTAATTCTCCTGGCGGAGGACGTAAAGAATTATTATCATCTGTAGAACAAATATGTTTATGTTTATTTTATCTCAGAC
>JGI1201J43222_100185_pt1 | contig 20056 bp, 16 predicted proteins | sample MastesBC008_FD_43222 | JGI IMG/M metagenome (IMG submission 43222) | reverse complement strand
GTAGAGACGTTGCAGAGGCTAACGCCGACGCCGCAGGCTCTGCAACGTCTCTACAGAAATCTATCTGTCTCATTATTTTTCCAAATTGGTATGAGTTATGGATAAAAAATAATCTCATTGACAGATTTAATTGACAGAATTTACTTGGTGATGAACCTGTTGAGGCTCCACCTAAGTTATTAATTCTGTAGGTTTTCGGAGAGAAAATTTTTGATTCCCATTAACTATTGCTGACTACTACTTTCAGAGATAATATAAGTTTTAAAACAAACATGGTATTCAACCAAAAGAATATTTTTAGGTCAATATCGCTCCACCCATTAAACGGTTGTATCGATACTTGAGTTCTTCCCGCATCAAATACCAACGTTCTAAGGTAACGTCTATTTCTATTACTTTTTCCGCAGCTTGTCGGGCTAAAATTAATACCTCTTCATCTTCAACTAAACTAGCCAAAGTAAAATCTGGTAATCCCGACTGACGGGTTCCTAAAACTTCTCCAGGTCCGCGAAACCGCATATCCATTTCCGAGATAAAAAAGCCATCCTGGGACTGTTCTAAGACTTTCAATCTTTGCTGAGCATCCGCACTGCGGGAACTACTCATTAATAAACAATAGGATTTTGCCGCACCTCGACCAACCCGTCCCCGTAACTGATGCAACTGTGACAAACCGAACCTTTCAGCATTCTCAATGAGCATGACAGTAGCATTAGGGACGTCAACACCTACCTCTACTACTGTTGTAGATACTAAAATTTGGGTTTCGCGATCGCGGAACTGAGTAATTGCTGCATCCTTATCTGCAGAAGTCATCCGTCCGTGGAGTAAACCCACCTTAAATTCGGGAAATATTGCTTCTTGCAGTTTTTGATGTTCTTCTACTGCCGAACGCAAGTCAAGTTTTTCCGATTCTTCCACTAAGGGTAATACTATATAAACCTGTCTTCCTTGGACGATTTCGCGACGAATCAAATCGTAAGCATGGGAACGTTGATTACCTGCAAGAGCAGTGGTTTGAATTTTTTGTCGTCCTGGTGGTAACTCATCAATTTGGCTGACATCTAAATCCCCATGCAAGGTCAGGGCTAAAGTACGGGGAATTGGTGTAGCTGTCATTGTTAAAACATGGGGTTGCTCGCCCTTTTGTTGCAACAAAGCCCGTTGTTTCACACCGAAACGATGTTGTTCGTCGATCGCAATCAAACCCAACCTTTGAAAATTAACTGGATCTTGAATCAATGCATGGGTACCTACTAATAAAGGTAATTCCCCAGTTTCCAGTTGAGCGTGAATTTCTCGCCGTTTTGCTGTTTTCGTCGAACCAGTCAGCAACTCAACTGGTAAATGTAATAAATTAAACCAACCAACTAACTTACGGTAATGCTGTTCTGCTAAAACTTCCGTCGGAGCCATTAATGCAGCTTGATACCCAGATTGAATTGCAGCTATGATGGCGATCGTCGCCACCACGGTTTTTCCCGAACCCACATCGCCCTGCACTAAACGATTCATTGGCGCGGATTTTTGCAAGTCATTAAGAATATCATTAACAACTCTGTGTTGGGCGCCGGTAAGTTGAAAAGGTAAAATTTCGTAGAATTTTTCGATTAATTTACCTCTAGGACTAAATTGGACACCAGTCTGAACTTTTTTAGCCTGTTGCTGACGTTGGAGTAAACCTAGTTGTAAGTAGAAAAATTCATCAAATACCAACCTTCTTCGCGCTGCTTGCAAAGTCATGCTATCGCTGGGAAAGTGAATATTTGCGATCGCATCTTTAAGTTCTAGTAACTGATACTTTTTGCGCAAACCACTGGGTAGAGAGTCTTTAAGCAAAGCTGTGGCGGGTAAAGCAGCTATTACCGCCTGACGCACCGTACTAGCCACCACACCTTCAGTCAAAGTATAGATTGGTACTACTCTACCAATAGTTAGGGATTCAATGGGATCTCCAGGACTTCCTAATACTTCTAACTCTGGATCCTCCAAAGTCAAACCATACTTTCCTTCTTTAACCAAGCCACAAGCTGCTAAAGTTGAACCAACCGGATAGCGACGCTTTACACTTTCTTGCCAAGCTCTACTACTGAAACGTCTACCAGCAAAAAAGCGGTTAATTTTGAGTATGCCAGTTTTATCTTTTAGTTGCAGTTCCAGGATACTCAAGTTTTTGTTACGGGGACTAGTAAAACAGTTACAACGCTTAACCGTTGCTACCAAGGTAACTGTTTCCCCAACCTGTAATTCAATAATATTTACCTGTCGTGCATAATCAATGTGGTCGCGAGGATAGTAATATAGCAAGTCGCGGACAGTATACAAACCCAAACTCTCAAGTTTCTTTGACCGTCGGAAACCAATTTCTGCCAAATCTTTGAGTTTTTGGTCTAATTTCGGTGCTAAATGTCGGGAGATTTCAGAGGGAATAGTTGATTTAGTTTTGGGAATCGAAACCCCTGGATTAGAAGGAGAAGAATAAGAATCTCCATTCTCACCAGCTTTATGAGTTTTAGTTTGCAGTCGTTGATTTTGTTTCTCAACGGTTTGTTGCAATTGCTGTAAATATCTACGGGTTTGAGCAACTAAGTGCTGTCTATCCCCCTGCGCCAAATTTGGATAATTTGCAAATTGAGTAGCTTTATTCTGCCATTGAATCCGCTCTGAGCTTGGTAAACCAATTGGAAATTTCCCAAAGGTTAAACTGAGAAACTCACTGAAACGGTATTGTCTTCCCATCAAGTCTACAAAACCTTTTTCAGCTTCAATAGCCAAAGCTTTATGCAATCTTACCCAATCTGGTCGCTCGCTAATCATTTTTCACTGGTCACTTTCACTGGTTACTTTTTTTATTTATTAACTTAAAGTAATCCTGACTGCTTGTTGTCACACATCTTAGTTACAAATCCTAATCCTCATACCAGCTAGATCTCCATGCAGCTTCAGCTTTAGCAACTGATAGTTCTCGCTGGATTTTCTGGTATTCTCGACCAACTTTAGCAAGTCTACTAGAAATATTACGAATTTTTTTTCTCTTTGCTGATAGCTCAGTATCGGCAAATTCTATTTCCCCCAAACGCAGGTTGACTGCCATAATTTTCATCAGACCGCGACTAGAATCTGACTTTTGTTCCGATTCAATTTCAATTGCTAAGTTTAACAAATTTGGTGGCCCTGGCATGATTTCTGCAGACGCTTCTGAAGATGCAGCAGCAGCTTCAAGTAGAGACGGTGGTAATTTTTTAGGCAGTATCCTAGACTTTTGAAGTATGCGATTAGCATCGCGGGAAACTACCCTGAGAAGCTGTTGGAGGGATAGTTCCAAATATTGCTGCCATTTTGCTAGTTCTACAGGGTTGGATGTATCTAATGTTTTTGGTTTAGAAGGATACTTAGAAGCCGCATTTCTCGCCGCTGCAAATAAATCCATTGCTTTATCTGCAATTGATGCATTCACCAGCACAACTTCATCCAAACGAACTTCTGATAATTCGCCCGATTCTTTGACCGACTCAGACTTATCTTGTTCTTTGTCGTTGTTTTCTGCTTTGTTTTTTTCTTCTTCTGTTTTATCTCGTGCAGCTTTAGCGATCGAATCCATCGCTGCGGCTAATTCTGCTTCCGTTAATGGTAAGTCAGCAGTTATTTTGATGTTCCCATCCGTTGTAATTTCTAGAATTTGTTCGTCACTAATTTCTTCTATTTGAATTTTTTCTTCATCTGCATTTTCTTTTTCATATTCTCCATCTTCTTCATCTTCTTCATCATCAACTTTGAGAAGTTCCTTTAATTCTGAATCGCTACGTTGACCTAGCTTACGGATATTTTGTTGTAGTTTTTGTTTTTGGTTCAACGATAGTTTCAAGAAATTATCTGGATAACCTTGGGTACACAAATGATAAATTGCCAGAATCAATTGTTTACTAACAGATTTTCCCAAATTTTCTACATAGCCACCATATACTTCTTGAAGCTCTTCCCCAATTCCTTCAATAACTTCTTCTAAACTTGTAATATCTTGTTCAATTCGCTCAATTCCTCTTGCCATACTTTTTATGCTGTTAACGACAGGACACTGAAAAATTGGTAATTTGTAGCAAAATTGCAATTCTATCTATAATTTTGTGCTTACATCTTCAGAGAATGTTAATTTTAGATACTTTTAAACGACTGTTGCTTAATTTTTAACTACTGATTAATTTTTATAATATGCGTAAGTGAAATTCGAGATTGTTAAAGCTGTGAAATTAGAACCCTTAAAGATAAAATACAGGCCAGCAAATTTAGCTTGACCTGTCTTTAAATTAATTTGGGAAATAGCATCAAAAATTTACAGTTTTGAATTCACCGCTAAATACCCTATAAATAAATAAAACCGTTATGGAGAGCTATTTTATTACCCCATAAAAGTATTACTTACCACCAAGAGCGGCAACTTCATCTGCAAAATTATCTTCTTGCTTTTCAATCCCTTCACCCAAGATGTACCGGACAAAGCGATTAATTTGAATCTTGGTTCCTAATGCTTTGCTAGTTTGTTTAATTAAGTCTTCAACAGCAATACTTTGATCGCGAATGAAAGGCTGATCGACCAAAGTCATTTCTTTGAGACGTTTATCAATACGTCCCTGAACAATTTTTTCTTTAATGTTATCTGGCTTCTTAGCCAAATCGTCCCTTCCCATTTCAATTTCCTTTTCTTTTTGGACAATATCGGTGGGAATTTGATCTGTACTTACGTACTCAACATTTGGACAAGCAGCAATCTGCATCGCGATGTTGCGTGCTAGGGTTTTAAAATCTTCATTAGTAGCTGCTGAATCGCTATCACAAGCTAACTCTACCAGTACACCTACACGACCACCGGTATGAATATAGCTATCAACGATACCTTGCTTACCTTCTTCAAGAGAAAAGCTAACAAAGCGACGAACACGCATATTCTCACCCAACTGGGCAATCATTTGCTTAATATATTCTTCAACTTTGATACTTTCATCTTCAACGTAAGCACTGGATAGCAAAGAATCAACGCTGTCACTCTTAGAAGCTTGTTTTGCTAAACTTTGCACCAAAGACTTAAAAGCTTCGTTACGCGCCACAAAATCAGTTTGACAATTAACTTCTAACAGATTGCCAACTCGACCTGATGGTTCAATATAAGTATCTACCAAACCTTCTGCTGCAACACGATCGCTTTTCTTACCTGCTGATGCAATACCTTTTTGTCGCAGCCATTCGATAGATTTTTCGATGTCACCATCATTTTGCTTCAGTGCCTTTTTGCAGTCCATCATACCTGCACCTGTTTTTCGGCGCAGTTCTTGAACTTGTTTTGCAGATATTTCCGCCATGTTGTTGCCTCGATTCCTAGTTTTATTAATAGTTGTAATGGCTTACGAATCCTGAGTATCTATATATTACTCAGGAGCGGGACAATTAATCTTTACCCAGATCTGGGATTTTCGATATATTCCTGGATCGATTTGAGATTTTATTTTATGAAATCAGATGGAATTAATAGATTCGAATGAAATTAATAAACAGATTAATCATACCCCCGTTTTCTAGACGGGGGATTTAGCAGAGATCCGAACTTGGACGCAGCAAGCTCAATGGGCTCGAAAATGATTACTTAAAAGACCCTATTCAAAAGGCGAAGTTATTCTCCTCCTTCTTCAGAGGCTTCTCCATTTTCAGAAAAATCGCCTTCTTCATCTTCGTAATAATCATCCATTGCGCCTTCATAGTCATCCACTTCCAACTGTCCGTGACGACCTTCATAAATTGCATCCGCTAACTTACCAACAATTAACTTAATTGAGCGGATAGCATCATCATTTGCTGGAATGGGAATATCTACCACATCAGGGTCGCAATTTGTATCCAACATGGAAACAATTGGAATATTTAGTTTTTGACATTCTTGAACGGCATTATATTCACGTCTTTGGTCTACGAGTACAACCAAATCCGGAATTTTGCGCATTGTCTTAATACCACCCAAATATTTTTGCAGCTTTGCCATTTCTCGCCGCAACATAGAAGCTTCTTTCTTGGGTAGTAGATCCAACGCACCACTTTCTTCGCGGCGTTCTAAATCTTTCAGGCGTTCTACTCTGGTCTTAATTGTTGACCAGTTGGTTAGCATTCCCCCCAACCAACGTTGGTTGATGTAGTAAGAACCACAGCGAGTAGCTTCCTGAGCAATAATTCCTGCTGCTTGACGCTTAGTACCCACAAACAGAACTTTCTTTCCTGATTCTGATTGCGATCGCATAAAGCTGTAAGCTTCTTCCATCAATTGTGCTGTTTGCACTAAATCGATGATATGTACGCCGTTACGAGCAGTGTAAATGTAACGGGACATTTTCGGGTTCCATCTACGGGTTTGGTGCCCAAAGTGAACACCGGACTCCATCATTTGAGCCAAAGATACTACTGGCATATTCCTCTTTACTCCTTTTCGGGTTTAACCTCCACCCAGAAGCATTTCTCAGTTCCTTTCGAGAAACACCCGAAATTCTGGATGTGCGAGATATGAAAACGATACTAAATTAGCACATTTTGTTAGAGTTGGGGATTAGGGATTGGCGTTAGCGGAAGCGTGGCGTATGACTGGCGTCACGCTTACGCTAAGAGCCATAAGCACTACGTGCCGCCCGCCGCAAGCGGCATATGGTGACTGGGGATTAGCGTTAGCAAAGCGTGACGCAACAGCGTCATATGGGGATTGGCGATTAGCGATTTGGTATTAGCTAGGTGGTTGTTATGGTCAAGAATTCTTGTATTCCTCTAAATCAGCAAAAAAAAGAAGAAGTTTGAATTATTTTCCCAGTTATTAAGGGGGTTAGGGGGAGCTAAATCCGACAGACTTGTAATTAGCAACTTGAATTATTCTTGAATGATTTAAAAAGAAGATTAAAAAATTATCTTCCCAATCCCCAGTCACCAGTCACCAATCCCCAGTCGCCAGTCACCAATCCCCAATCCCCATCATTTCTGAGCTTCCGCATAAGCTTCATAAACCCCTTGAACGTTATACCAATTGAGAAAAACACGGGCTACTTCCAAAGCTAATTGAGGTTTTCCAGACTTTATCAGCCACTTGAGTAATGGAGCCATAGTTTTTTCATTGAGAGTACCGTTGAGGGAGAGAAGACCCCAGAGAATGCGGTGCAACCAGGTCATCTGGATCATCATTCGCACATTCCAAGTGGGATGTTTTTGATAAAATAAAACACCCATCCGTCCCCTTTGAATTTCTTTATCAATTAAGCTTGGAATTTGTTCTAAATTAAATGGTGGATGCCAATGATAACCAACCGCTTCTGGGCATTTAATTAATTTTAAACCTAAGTTTTTTAGTCTTACACCTAGTTCTAAGTCTTCCCACCCGTATAATTGAAATTCAGTATCAAATAGTCCTGCTTTTTCTAACCAATGTTTGGGAATCGCAACATTTCCCGTCGCAAAAAAAGCTGCAGAGTAATCTGTAAGCTTGTATGGCTCTGATGTGGGATTTTCAAAATTACAAGTATTAACTACAGCACCATAGGTAAAAAAGCAGTCACTTCCAAGTTTTTCTTTACCTTTTAAGAGAGCCTTAGTATGGGCTGTTAAAAATTTTTCTGTAACAACTAAATCGCTATCAATAAAAATAATTATGTCACCCTTTGCCTCTTTGACACCCAAATTCCTTGCTATTGCTGGACCTTGATGGTCTTGTTGAAAAACTCGTACATGTGGAAATTCTGCTTTTTGAGTTTCTAGCCACTCTAACGTTCCATCAGTAGAACCATCATCTACCAAGACAATTTCGTAACTTTCTATGCAATTTGGGTTTGAGACTTCTTCATTTGTTAAAATCTGTGCTTCTAAAGCCTTCAGACATTTTGCCAAGATTGGCTGACGATTATAAGTTGGAATAACAACACTAAAAAACACTATCTCACCCACAACAGTTTTGCCAATATTCAGAATAGGACAGTAGTGCTTTTTAGACTGTTCCTTAAGAATACAAATGAGGGGATTAGGGATTGGGGATAGCACTGCGTGCCGCCTTGCGGCATATGGCGATTGGGAATTAGCTATTAATAAGTTCAAGAAAATCAGTTTATTTTCCCAGTCCTCAGTCACTAATACCCAGTCGCCTGTCCCAAAATTCTAATAAATGTATCTTATATATCAGAAACTCTTTAATCATCATCCGCAAGCAAATTCGTTTTTGCGACAATGTTTTATTTTTACTACTCCGGATTTACTCGTAGTACTTTAATCGCAAATACTATCAAAAAGTATACAGGTTAACTATTGTTGTAAAGGAATAAGTAGAAGTACTGAAGAGAAAATACTTAGATTAATTAGATAATAATAGCTCGTAGTATTGCAGCATCGAGAAATTACTAATGGGTCGCGCCAAAAAAGTTGTCTTGGCATATTCTGGGGGAGTAGATACATCCGTTTGCATTCCCTACCTCAAAAATGAGTGGGGTGTAGAAGAAGTAATCACCCTAGCCGCAGATTTAGGTCAAGGAGATGAATTAGAGCCAATTCGAGAAAAAGCTCTTAAGTCTGGAGCGAGTGAGTCTTTAATCGCAGATGTTAAGGAAAGCTTTGTTAAGGATTATGCTTTTGGAGCAATTAAAGCAAATGCACTTTATGAAAATAGCTATCCTCTAGCAACAGCTTTAGCACGTCCGTTGATTGCTCAAGCATTAGTAGAAGCAGCTGAAAAACATGGTGCAGATGCAATAGCACATGGCTGTACTGGTAAAGGTAACGATCAAGTACGTTTTGATGTTGCGATCGCAGCTTTAAATCCCAGTCTGAAAATTCTTGCACCTGCAAGGGAATGGGGAATGAGCCGTGAAGAGACAATTGCTTATGGAGAAAAATTTGGGATTCCTTCACCTGTGAAGAAATCTTCTCCCTACAGCATTGACAAAAATCTACTTGGTCGGAGTATAGAAGCTGGAATTTTGGAGGATCCAGCAGTCGAACCACCGGAAGAAGTCTATGATATGACCAAAGCGATCGCAGATACTCCTGACGAAGCCGAGTATTTGGAAATTACGTTTAGACGAGGTATTCCTCACTCTGTCAATGGAGAAGTTAAACACCCAATCCAATTAATAGAAACACTAAACCAAGTGGTTGGTAAACATGGTATCGGCAGAATCGATATGATTGAAAACCGCTTGGTTGGAATTAAGTCCCGGGAAATTTATGAATCTCCGGCGATGGTAGTTTTAATTCAAGCACACCGCGATTTAGAAAGTTTAACTCTGACCAAAGATGTTACTCAATATAAACGCGGTATTGAAGAAACCTACAGCCAAATTATTTATAACGGTTTGTGGTACAGCCCTTTAAAAGCAGCATTAGATGCATTTATTGACAAAACTCAAGAAAATGTTAACGGCACTATCAAGTTAAAACTATTTAAAGGTAATGCCATTATTGTTGGAAGAAAATCCGACGTTTCTCTTTATAGTCCAGACTTAGCAACTTACGGTTCCGAAGATAAATTCGATCATAAAGCTGCTGAAGGTTTCATCTACGTTTGGGGATTACCTACACGTATTTGGTCACAGCAAGATAGATAAAAGGAAAGCAAAACCGAAATAGGGTGAGGATATGGGATAAAAATACCCATTATCCAACCCCAATTACCAATTACCAATTACCAATTACCAACTCTAATTAATTATTAATTTTTTGGGTGTGACGGGACTCTAACCACATAGGAATAAATACTACTGCAGCCAATACAAACAAAGCTAAAAATGCGAATTCACTAACCCATTGGACTAATTGTTCTAAAGGAATAAGTTTCCCCGCGAAAAAAGCCAAAGTAACCATAGTCAAAGACCAAGTAGCAGCCCCAGCTAGATTGTAAATAAAAAATTTCCAAAATGGCATTTCTGCGATCCCAGCTAGTGGAGCCGCAAATATACGTAATAAAGCAAAGAATCTTCCAAAAAAAACTGCTTTACCAGCATTTTCACTAAATTTATCTTTAATACTTAAAATTTTATCTTCCGTGATTCTAAATATACGGCTGATTCGCACCAACAATACCCAACCACCAACTTTACCAATCCAGTACCCGATAGTACCACCGATCGCAGCACCTGTTGCTGCATCACTTAGAACCAACCAGTAATTTAATTCATTACTACCGGCTAAAAACCCACCGACTAAGGTCACTGTTTCTCCAGGAATGGGAATTCCTAAATTCTCTAATAAAATTCCCACAAAAATAGCCCAATAGCCATAGTTATGAGATAACTCCTGGATGTTTTCCAGTGAAATAAAATCGAGAGACATTCAATTACACCATAACTTACAACTTAATTTACAATTTGTTATTTTTCTTATATCTTGAGTCTTTTAATAGCAACCTGTCAATATTTAGTCATAAGTCTGTGAAAGCTAGGGAAAATAGGATACTTAAGGTTTGCAAACAAATACCTAGGTCATTTTAAAGCTTAATATTTCAACCTTTTAACTAAGTTACGAGTGCTAATTTTTGTACCCCATTCCAAATAATCCATCAATGTGTAACAATTAATATCTGCTTGATAATATACGTAAGTTACTTTATGAGTACTAATACTGGTCTAAACGCAATATCATTTATAACAGTTTTACAAAATGACTCGTAAATTATAAAAATTTAGTAAAAGATACAGATGCTACCGAAATATTTACCCTCTTATGCATATATTGGTAACAGATAGTACAAACTGTACGGCATGAATACTGATCTAATTTGTCCCAACTGTTTTGCAATTGCTACTCAGATAACTGAGTAGTAATATCCATTTACGCAGTTGAGATAGGAATAGTATTTGTGTCTTTTTTACTTTTTTGTTAACCGTTTCAACTACCCAGTTAAATTCATGACTCTCACACCAGAATTTCAGTTAGTCTTGTTTAAGCCGGAAGGACGGGTTGATTTGGAAGGCGGTCGAGTCCTGAGCGAGCAAATGGCTAAAATAGCTCCCCAGCCTCACCAACTTTGGGTAATCGATTTAGTGAAAGTTGATTTTATGGACAGTTCTGGTTTAGTAGCTTTGGTTAAGGGACTTAAGGCTGCTCGTCAGAGTGGTTGTCGTTTGGTCTTATGTAATGTTCATGCCCCAGTTCGGCTCATTTTAGAATTGACAGATCTTGATTCTGTGTTTGAAATTTTTAATTCCTATGAGGATATTTTAAGTACCCTTAACCATCAAACTGTCACTGGTTAGCTTGTGATTTTTTTGTGAATTAAGCTCCACTCAAATTTATCAAAATACTACGCAAGCCAAACAGAATCTGCGGTTTAATTTATAGATCAAACATATTTATTTTATCTATAGTTAGACTAAAAATATTTGGTTATGGCGTGATTCAGTAATTTGGTAAATCTCAAATAAATCTATGATTTAGGAAATTAGATAATTGTTGAATCCAGCAATCTTATCATTTTTATATAAGTCTATGCTCTGTAGATTTATGATTTGTGGAGTTTATGTTCTCAACTTCTAAATTCAACTTCTAAATTACATTGATGTTGGGTAATTGTAAGTCGTAATTTACCTATGTTACGTTTTGCAATTAAATAATGTATGGCTGGAAAAACTAAAATCTAGGCTTGGTATGCTTAGAGCACACTTCCTTGTACGCAGTTTCCTATATTTTCTTCCTTCTAAAATAGGGTAAAGTAGCTCACATTTGCTTAAATATTGCCATTACTACTAAAACATTATGGCAAGTGTTTTTAGTTATGCCATTAGTTTTTAACTATTGATTTTCTGCCAAATTATATATGTTTGTCAGACAATTATTATTAAATTTATTCACTATCAATAGTGAAACTTCCGGATAGATTATCTTTAACTACTGTTACAAGATACATTAAATCTTTCCCAAGTACACACCCACCCTAAACAGGCAATAAGAGTAAAAATAATTTACCCCGTGTTTTTATACGACGGGGTTATTTGTATTTTGATAGATACTTTCTTTGACGCTCAATAATTTACTATTATTTTTATTCTACTAACTTGTCAGTATTAAACTATTAGTATATGAAGTTTCCTAACTAGGAAAAATCACTTTTTTCGCAAACTTTCAGCTTTTTTGACTGAGATACTAAAACATCTAAGTCTCATCAGTATAAAAGTTTCTAGCACTAAAGTTTTAGTTTTAGGTGTTGGGTATGCTAGACATATTATCTTGGGGAAAATCTTCATGGGGGAAATTTGGTAAATCGATCCCGCCACGGGTATTGTTACGATTTTTTAAAGCTAGGCGATAACTGACACTCTGTAATTCCGCTTGCAGTTGTCTATTCTCTTTTTGCAACATGGCTACTTTTTCTCGTACCGGAGCCATGCGTTCCTCAAATTTACGACGATAAATTTGGGGTAACTCTTGTACCACTTGCTCTAACATTCGACTGCGATCAGTTAGTTCCTGTACAGACTGCCGCAACTGGTAAATTTCGTCATCGCGACTATTTATTTGTTCTTGATAAAAAGTAACCTGTTCTTCTACCGCTTGTAGTTGGTCGCGCAAATCTGTTAACTCGCTCAGATGTCTCTGGGAAAAATCTGGTTGAGATTTAAAATTTGTATTGCCCTTTACAAGTCGAAATAGCTCTTGGGAAAGTTGCTGTACTAACTGCTCGCGCAGATGCAATTCTTGGCGGAGCTTTGATACTTCCGTAGATAGAGATTGAATAGTGGAGTTGTCGGTTTGAGTCACAGTGGCTTCGGGCTCCAATTAAGAATCTTTTCCACTATTTAGGTATAACCGTATTAGTAGTGTAGTTGGCAAGATAAGCAGATATCAATTTAGCATTTATACGGAAATTCTATCTAAATTTGATAAAAATTATATGAAAGAAAAGGTAAGGTTATATAACTTTACCTTTTCTGAATAATTTATGTTGTTATGTAACAGTTTTTGTGCTAAGGATCGCCAATCCTATTCTGTAGGTGCAACTTCTTCAGTTACATTTTCCTGTAACTCTTGCTTAATTGTGAGGTAACGAATTACTTCTTCGCTTAAACGCATCGCACGTTCCATACTCGCAATAATGCTGCCGACACTGGAAGCATAATTCATTTGTATGTAAATACCATCTCGGTGCTTATTGATTTCGTAAGCCAAACGGCGTTTTCCACGATTTTGGATCTCAATTTGTTCTGCACCTTGTTCGCGTATCAAGTTTTCGTATTTACCAACGGCTTGCTCTACCTGCTCTTCTGTAAGTTCAGGTCGCAGGATGTACATAGTTTCGTAAGCTGTTGCCATATTTCATTACCTCATGGACCAATTAGGGTTGCTGCTGATGTAAATCAAATTGCTGTTTCGTTAAATAGAACACTTGCTTTTATCAACATCTTGAGCAACAAGGAATTATAATCTTACCAGCTTTTAATTTTAATTGTTAACACAGTTATTAAACTTCGGTTTTTGTATCGAATGGGTTTTTATTGTGTTACTAAGATATTGTACAAATCTGTGCCGCTACCTCTAGGCAAACGATAAACTTATTTTTCTCAAATAATTTTTCTCAAATAATTTTCTCAAAACTGTTCGGGTTGTATCTACTAACTTTTTAATTAATTACAGACAAAAGGATATTTTTCAGCTTATGGCACAACGCTATGTGCGAGTTCAAAGTCGGGAAGGACAAGTTTATTATGGTTTGCTACAACTATCGCTTGATGTTCAAATTTTAGATGCTCCACCTTGGCTACAAGGACAACCCACAGATCTCAGTTTAGAACCAGACAGTTATCACATACTAGCTCCTTGTTCTCCTTCTAAAATTTTGGCAGTGGGTAGAAATTATGCAAATCATGCAGCTGAAATGGGTAATCAGGTTCCCAAAGAACCTCTGATTTTTTTCAAGCCACCTACATCGATTATTGCTTGCGACGCCGAAATTCAATATCCTCCTCATTCACAAAGAGTAGACTATGAAGGAGAATTGGCATTGATTATCGGCGAACGCGCGGTTGATTGTACCCCTGAGTCTGCTCAAGAAAAAATTTGGGGATATACTATAGCCAACGATGTGACTGCGCGGGATTTACAGAAAAAAGATATTCAATTTACTCGTGCGAAAGGTTTTGATACTTTTTGTCCTTTAGGTCCTTGGATCGTTCGTGAATTAAATCCAGGAGCAAGATTACAGACCTTTCTCAATGACGATATTAAGCCAGTTCAATCAGCTTGTATTGACGAGATGGTTTTTACTCCAGATTTTATTGTTTCCTACATCAGTCAAGTTATGACATTGCTACCGGGAGATGTCATTCTCACCGGTACGCCGGTTGGAGTTGGTCCCCTAAAGCTCGGCGATCGGGTACGAGTAGAGATAGAAGGTATTGGTCGCCTAGAAAATACAGTTACGTCTCGGTAATTTTTTTGTGATATTTTGTGAGTTCTCAATAAAAGTTTCAATTTCAAACTCAAATATTAAACTCGAATCTCAAACTCACAAAAAAGTTAAACTTAAAGACTTATAGATTTAAAATCTCGAGATTTCTCTATTTTTTATCTCCAACCTGGTTTTTTATGGGTAAAGTTAAATAACATACCCAAAAGCACTAAAAATTACGAAATTTTTGCCGAAAATAATGTTTGTATTTTGCATTTTGTACTTTTAAGAAATATACCTTGAATAAATCAAACTGTTGAATATTTATTTCCTATTCTAAGTCCAAGTTTTACATTTCACCTATTGATTTATACAGCTAAAAATGAGTTTTTTTACATTATTTAGCTATATAATCTAGGGAAAATATAATAAAAAACAAACTAATCTTATGGCTTTATGCCTTATCGAGTTTGTGCATAAGCAGCTTCTGAAATGAATGGGTATTCAGCATAAAGACCTCTTGCAGCTTGTACCATTGAAAATAAGCAAGCACCAGTCACTACAATAAACAGCAGGCTAAACAAGACACCAAACAAGAATAAATCTGGTGTTACAGATACTGCGCTTACCGGTATATTCACTAGTTGGAATATATATAGGCACAAAAAGGTGAAAATTGATAACAAAAGTGCTTGCATTGTATGGAATCTTAGGAAATGTGCAAGCTTTTCATTTCTGACAACTCCTAAATATAAAGCGAAGAAAAGAATAAAAGTAAAACCTATGAAAGGTATGGCACGGTTAAGGACTCCAAACAAAATTATGAATGGAGAAAAAGGAATGTAAAGTAATTCCAGGAATGGAAACTGTTGAAACAAAAAACTACCAAATCCGCGCACTTGTATCAGTGGCAGAATATACGGTAGAACTGATAAAATACGTTGCTGCCAGTCAGTGCTTCCGCGCCAAGTCATGCTTTTATTCTCCTGTTGAGTAAAAATTTTGTCCTATTCTGACTTATAACAATCAGCGTACTTAAGCTGGATTTATTCTATGTTAACTATTTTGAAGCCCATCATGCATTTGTACTGCTCTGGCTGTTGTTCGGTAAACCTGCTAATTGCTTGACCACAACATAATTTTCCTTTGTTTGTTCGAGGTTGACCGCTAGCATCTGCGAGCAAACAGGTTTGACAAACTTTTTGTGGTTTTAATACCTGATCGTTTATTAAAACTCTGAGCATTCCATTACTCCTGTGAATCCTCATATTTACCTATAATTTAACCGGTAAAACCCTTCAAGGATAGGAAACTCCACATTTTATTTCGTTACATTGCATTTCATAAACAACGGATAAGATTAAAACAAAAATCACAGTTAAAAATTTTTAAACAAACAAAAAAGTTATTTTGATGTACTCAAATTGATTGTAATTTGGAAAATACAGTTCATTTTGTAAAAGGATTGAATGCGTGACTTTAAATAACTCAGATTTTCTTGCTTCTTCCGACCCGATAGTTGCCAGTTTTATCGACCAAGAACTCCAGCGTCAACGGGAACATTTGGAATTAATTGCGAGTGAAAACTTTACCTCTGCTGCTGTTTTAGCAGCCCAAGGTTCAGTACTGACAAACAAGTATGCCGAAGGTTTACCAGGTAAACGTTATTACGGTGGTTGTGAATTCATTGACAAAATTGAGCAGTTAGCCATAGATCGCGCCAAGGAGTTATTTGGTGCTGCTAGTGCTAACGTTCAACCTCATTCCGGCGCACAGGCAAATTTTGCGGTTTTCCTCGGCTTGCTACAGCCAGGTGACAAAATTATGGGTATGGACTTGTCCCATGGGGGACACTTGACCCATGGTTCTCCTGTAAATGTATCAGGTAAATGGTTTGAGGTCGTTCATTACGGTGTTAGCCAAGAAACCGAACAACTTGATTACGAACAAGTCCGAGAGCTGGCGCTTAGGGAGCGTCCCAAGCTCATTATTTGTGGTTATTCTGCTTATCCACGTTTAATTGACTTTGAAAAATTCCGCAGTATCGCCGATGAAGTTGGTGCTTATTTACTAGCGGATATTGCCCATATTGCTGGTTTGGTTGCTAGTGGTTTGCATCCCGACCCAATTCCCCATTGTCATGTTGTTACAACAACAACTCACAAAACTTTGCGTGGACCTCGGGGTGGTCTAATTCTTACAAACGATCCTGAATTAGGTAAAAAATTCAATAAAGCTGTGTTCCCGGGTACTCAAGGTGGTCCGTTAGAGCATGTAATTGCAGGTAAAGCGGTAGCTTTTGGCGAGGCTCTCAAGCCAGAATTTAAAACCTACTCACAACAGGTGATTGATAACGCACGTGCTCTTGCGACCCAATTACAAAATCGTAACTTCAAATTAGTTTCAGACGGTACTGATAACCACTTAGCATTATTAGATCTGCAGTGTATTAAAATGACCGGTAAACAAGCTGATGCTTTGGTCAGTGGGGTAAATATCACTGCAAACAAAAACACCGTACCTTTCGATCCAGAATCACCCTTTGTCACCAGTGGATTGCGTTTGGGTTCTCCTGCAATGACCACTAGAGGTCTTGGTACAGAGGAATTTGCTGAGATTGCGAATATTATTGCTGACCGTTTGTTATCTCCAGATTCTGAAGAAGTCGCTGCTGATTGTAGAAAACGAGTAGCATCATTGTGCGATCGCTTTCCTTTGTACCCCCACATCACCATTCCTGTTCCAGCAATGGCGTAAAGTTTTTGTAGTAGGAAAGTGATATTGGACATGAAGATACTAATTTGGGAATTATCATAATTCCAGATAATCGTAATAAGGTATCTAAATATTTTCACTTTTAATAATCCCACGACTAAAAGCCGTGGGTTTTCTACTTCAAGTCCGGTAATATAGCAAAGCGATCTAACAAAAATATTTATTTAAAACTTCATGAGTGCAGAAATAATTTGTGTTGGTACCGAATTACTGCTAGGAGATATTCTTAATCGTAATGCTCAATTTTTGGCAATTGAATTAGCAAAACTAGGCATACCTCACTACTACCAAACCGTAGTTGGTGATAATCCCCAAAGGTTATACCAAGTAATAGAAACTGCAGTTAACAGAGCAAATATACTAATTTTTACTGGTGGATTAGGTCCCACCCCAGATGATTTAACTTGTGAAACAATCGCTAATTTTTTTGGCGCACCTTTAATCGAACGTCCAGAAATTATTGAGGATATTACCAATAAATATGCCAAAAGGGGTCGCACCATGACTCCTAGTAACCGCAAACAGGCTTTAATTCCCCAAGGTGCGGAAATTCTCCCCAATCCCATGGGTACAGCACCGGGAATTATTTGGGAACCTCGTCAGGGAATCTCAATTTTTACTTTTCCTGGAGTCCCAGGTGAAATGCACGGGATGTGGAGAGAAACGGCTATACCCTACCTCAAAAAGCAAGGATGGGGTAAAGACATTATTCACAGCCGAACTTTAAGATTTTGGGGAATTGCTGAATCTGCTCTTGCGGAAAAAGTAGCTTCTTATCTCAGCCTGTCCAATCCCACAGTTGCTCCATATAGCAGTAAAGGCGAAGTCAAACTAAGAGTTTCTGCAAAAGCAACATCGGAAGCGGAAGCCGAGAAACTAATTCAACCGGTAGAGAAACAATTACAAGATATAGCTGGCGTGAGTTACTACGGTAGTGATAGTGACAGTTTAGCCTCTGTTGTTGGAGATTTATTACGTAACGCCAAACAAACCCTCTCTGTCGCGGAGTCTTGTACTGGAGGTGGTTTAGGGCAAATGTTAACAGAAATATCTGGTAGTTCCGATTACTTTTGGGGTGGAATTATTGCTTACGATAACTCTGTGAAAGAAAAAGTATTAGGGATCAATCCTGATGACTTGAAAGAATTTGGGGCAGTAAGTGCAACAGTAGCCGAGCAAATGGCAATCGGTGTCAAAGAACGCTTGGGGACAACCTGGGGAATTAGTATTACCGGTGTTGCGGGACCAAACGGTGGTACTGCAGCAAAACCCGTTGGTTTGGTGTATATCGGTTTAGCAGGACCTGAACGCCTAGTGGAAAGCTTTGAGTATCAATTTGGTGCTACAAGGGGCAGAACTTTAATTCGCCATCTGAGTGCTTGTAATGCCTTAAATAGCTTACGGCAAAAATTACTACATTAATAAATCCGTAAATTAGAACTTTAGAAATAAAACCTACAGACAAAAAATAAAGTTGGTAGTTATTTCCTGACAAAATAATTTAATTAAATCTTAAAGTTCTTCTCAGTAATAAAATTGCCAAAAAATAATAAAATCTTACCTATCAATGACAAAACGAGTTGTGCAAATCCTACTCGTGTGGTGCTGTAATGACAGTTAATCCAATCTTCCCAAACCAAAATTGACAGTCAAAATTAGCCCTTTTTGATATTCAGCAAGCCATAGGTGTCACAAAATAATTAGAATAAGAAATAAAACTTTATTGATCCATAGTTCATAATCTTCTTCCCCACCTATTAGTACAATCAATCGCTAGAAGCTTGCTGCATCCGCCGCAATTTGTTACAAAAATACAAAGAAGTTCTAAATACTTAACACTACATGTTTGGCGGACTTACTGGTTTCACCAATGAAAAAGGCACCGACTGGGGCGAGCAAATGCTCAACACAGTTGCGAGTCAAACTATTCGCCACTTGTTTAGCAAAAGCGAGTTAGTAGAAGTGGTCGTCCGTTGTTACCCTTCCAGCAAGTTGCTGCAGGGTAGCATCGATAGCTTCAAAATGAATGGTCGTGGCTTGGTCATTCGCAAAGATTTTGCCGTTGAAGAAATGTCCTTTGAAACCGATGCGGTTTCAATTGATTTTGCCTCGGTTTTGAGTGGAAAATTGCGCTTGAAGCAACCTACCCAAGCAATTGCTCAGGTCATTCTCTCACAAGAGGGTATTAATCATGCCTTCACAGCAGAACTGGTTAAAAAACGCTTAATTAATCTTTCTGTACCAGAATTAACTGAATTATCTGGTGGTAAACCAGTATCTTTCACTGAAGTTAATGTGGAACTGTTACCAGAAAATCGACTTAGAATTTTAGCTAAAGCGGATTTGAGTAGTGGCGAACTCATTCCGTTGAGGATGGTAGTCACTGTGGGGATCGAAAAACGGCGACGAGTTTCATTTCAAAATCCTCAAGTTGAACTGGATGCAGTACCTGCAGAGCAAAAAGAAATTTCCCAAACTTTGAGTCTGGTGCTAGCGGAAATTTTAGATAATATGGTCGACCTGGATCGATTCGATCTTGATGGCGTTAAGATGCGGCTCAATCGTTTACAGACAGAAGGAAAAAAGCTGATTTTTAGTGGATATGCTGAGATTGAACGAATTCCCAAAACTGGATAAGGTAGATATTTGCAAATTTTTAAATTAAAACTGTGCGAGTAAAACTTTGTGAGCTAGAAGTTTTAGTACGAAAGTTTTAATCTGGATGTTTTATCTGAAAATTATCATTCAGTTCCACAAATCCCATTTTCTCTAGTGAGATAAATTATTTTTCCGTAAATTATACGGAAAAGTTCAAATATAGCGAATTGCAACTAAGTGAGGTACAGTTCAAAAACTGAAAGTCAGTTATAAAGCAGATCCTACTCCTGACTCCTGTCT
>JGI1201J43222_100183_pt1 | contig 20214 bp, 16 predicted proteins | sample MastesBC008_FD_43222 | JGI IMG/M metagenome (IMG submission 43222) | reverse complement strand
TTCCTTCCTTAGGGAATGAACGGCGAGCGTTAACCCCTAAACCCTAAAGGGTGTGTCTCAACCTGTAGCGTACGTCAGCTGAAAAAAAGTCTTTTGGTGAAGTTAAGGAACAGCGAAAAGTACGACTACCCCACGCTTTTTCTAAGCGCTATTCGGCGGCGCAGCCACCCCGCAGGGTGGAAATGCTATTTTTGGATGCAGCAAGCTGTATGACTACGTCACGCAATACCTATAGCTGCGCTACCTACGGATCCGGTACGCTACGCTAGCAACGCTAACATCCGTAGGATGCGTACTAACACCTCTGGTACCCCTCACATCCACAGGCTGTTTACTAACACGGTAGGTGCCTGCAAGCAAGACAGAGAATGGAGAACATTTTCACGCTTACTTTTCCAGTTTTTCCAACCAGAAAAATTTTGTTTGCAAGCTTTTCAAGTATCTTACCCCTATTCACTTGCACTTTTTCCTTGCCAATGGCAATGCCAACCTGAAGTTATTTCGGTAAACCGAACTATCTTGACTAGTCGTTAAGCAAAAATATGTTATATTCAGGAAGGAAAAGCAAAAGTTAATTTAATTGACTTTGCAATTAGAGATTAAGTCCGCTTAGGCAAAAAGGAGGTGATGCCCATGCAAGATAGTAGTATAAGCATGGGTCCTCAAGTTGCAGTAGGCCGGCTGTGCGCCGGGGCTGTTCTCTAAGATTAACCTAAGTCTCTTTGAGACACTAGTTAATCTCAAGTAGCTAGGTTCGCTTGGAGATCCTTCCGGCAGTCTGGTTGCAACTTGAAGACCCGCTAGACCGCTCTTATCTAGGCTCCTTAGCCTATCATAAGAGCGGATAGTTTTTAGAAATAATTTGAACAGAAGTAAGAATTTTAAAGGTAAGAATTTTACAGATAGTAGGTAAAGGAAAATAGCAGTTGGAACCCGGCTCTTCTGAAAGGTCAACTTTTATTCCAGAAATACTTCAAAATTTTTAGGTAATATTGTTTATAGATTATTTGCAGTTAAATTGCTGAGTATAGATATTTTCTATGCATCTTATATGGATGATACTCACCATGTGTTGATATGAAACAGTTATTTTTCAAGTAATAACAAGAATTTTTTAACAGCAAATATGTAGTGGTTTTCGTTCGATACATACCTATATCCCGCAGATACACTTTGGGAATGATGAAGGTATCTCTACCAAGCAATTCAGTCCTATCTAAGCCTAACCTAAGTACTTGGGCAAAATTAATTAGACATTTTTTTGAGGTAGGGAACGGGGAACAGGGAACGGGAAAAAGGTAATATAACTAGATAGTCAAATATATAAATAATTTTACTTACCTACTTATATCGGATTCTAAAGTGATATTGCTATGTAGTCTAGTTTCCCTTATTATCTCGAACGCAAGTAAAAACTCATTGATGTGTGGGTCAAAACTAAAAATAATATGTCGGGAACATTTTAATTCTAACTCCTGTCCTATATATTTTGGGTTATCCTATTGGCCTATATGATTGTTTAATAAAAGCCGCTAAGCATATATAGCCTAAGAGGAAACCTAAATTTCAGGTTTGATAAATACCTAAATTAATAAGATAAAGGATATCGCATTTAATTGCGCTTCACTGCAAAGGATGAAAGTACATACTATTTATGCGATTATTGAGCGTATAAGTTTGAATTTATCTATAATTATCGTTTATACATAGGTATTATTAGCAAATCAAAGTTTAACTAAATTATCCTACTTCTTAAAACCCCGGACATTAAAATTAATAGTATTCTTTATAACACTAAAATTATTTAATAAACTTATAAATACCCAAAAAGCAAGAAATAAAGCAGGGATTTTACAAGACCGCTGACAAAGAAAAAGTGTGAAATTTTTTAAACAAATACTATCAATTATTTAATACTATATAGAACATTATGAAACTAATCTTGATTTGAAATCGCAATTAGTAAATAGCACAGTAAATTATATTACTTTCAAGTAAGAAATAACTAATGGCTTGTGTGTATAAAATAATCAGTTCCTTACAAAGAAGTATGTTTGAGACAAATAATATATTATTGTATGGTTTTAAATTATACTATTTAATAGGGCAATTAAAAAGTATCAAAAGAAATATTATTTCGCCAAAAAACCCTTGTTATAGGGACATACGAGTATTTTGAATATTAATTGTAAGATTTTCCCTTAAAAGACACGGACAAAAAAAACGTAAAAAAAACTGTAAAAACAATGAGCTTTAATTTGAGATAATTAAAAAAAATACCTTAAATCATAAGCAATAATAATAATAAATTTCGATATCTATATTACGTATATTCAACTATTAAGATAATATAGGACTTATATTTTCTCATGTTGCTATATCAATCAAATGATTTATAATCCGATATTATAAATAAATGTTTTTGCACAGTTGTTTTTGCACGAGTTAATAACGAAAGTATTAATTAAAAATTTTTCTGAGCTGTTAGCTTTGCAAAAAAAACTAAAATCATAGTTAGGGCAGTCAAGCCTCTTCCACAGAAGAAGATTTAGTTAATTTCAAGGAATTGTGTTTGCAGCAAGTGAAATTGTCTATGCAAGGTTGTGAGGAGAATAGAAAAAATGTCTAATTTATTGTGGAAATCCTTGGTGGTGACTCCAGCTGTTTTTGGAGCATCAGTACTTGTCTCAACTTCAGCGATCGCTGCAACTAATGCAGGGTCATCCAAAGTCTCAACAACACAAGAGCTATCCCAGGCTGAGAAACAAGAGCCTTTAGCATTAAATAGTCAAGAAGTCCTGAACCAACCAGAAGTAATAGCTCAAGTTCAACAACAACAAACAGTACAAGTTAGCGAACTAGAGAAAATTGATCGCTACAGTCAAGAGGGGGTTAGTGGCGATTCTCAGTCCCAAGTAACATCTGTTTCTCAGTTCTCTGACGTACAACCAACTGACTGGGCGTTTCAGGCTTTACAGTCTTTGGTCGAAAGATATGGTTGTATCGCTGGTTATCCTAATGGTACCTATCGTGGTAACCGTGCTATGACCAGATATGAATTTGCAGCTGGTTTGAATGCTTGTCTGGACAGGGTAAATGAATTGATTGCAACTGCGACAGCCGATCTGGTAACCAAAGAAGATTTGGCAACTTTACAGCGGTTACAAGAAGAATTTTCAGCAGAATTAGCAACATTGCGCGGTCGTGTAGATGCATTGGAAGCTCGAACTGCGGAATTGGAAGCAAACCAATTTTCTACTACAACCAAGCTGAAAGGGGAAGCCATTTTTGCTCTTACAGATGCATTTGGCGATGGTGCTAGCGATAACAATACTGTCTTCCAAAATCGTGTTCGTTTAGGTTTGGAGACTAGCTTTACTGGTAAAGATAGGTTGATTACTCGCCTTGATTCCGGTAATGCTGAAAGGTTCGATCTAAATGATGATAACGATAATGCAGTAGATACTTTTGAAGGAACTCAAACCTTTAATGAGCCTGAAAATGGTAACGATGTTGAAATCGGTAGATTGACTTACGAAGTCCCTGTTGGACCAGCAAAACTATATGTCGCTGCTGCTGGTGGTAGACATAGTCACTACGCTGCTACCAACAATCCTTACTTTGAGGGTGAAGAGGACGATGATGGTCAAGGTGCACTATCCACCTTTGCTTCTGAAAATCCGATCTATCGCATTGGTGGTGGTGCAGGTGCTGCACTTAACTTCCGGTTTGGCGATAAAGGCGGTATTCTCAAGGGTACTTCTGTGACCTTGGGTTATTTAGGATCTGAAGGAAGTGGTCCTGGAGATGGTGAGGGCTTGTTCAATGGAAACTACGCTGCACTAGGTCAACTCAACTTTAACCTGGGTGATCGTATCGGAGTCGCAGCCACATACGTACATGGCTATCATGGTGCAGGCACACTGTTATTCGATGAAGGCGATGTAGGTGATGAAAACGAACTTCCCAGCGCTACTGTTGGTACTGGGTTTGCAAACCGTGGGGGAATAAACAGCGTTACAGGTGCGAGTAATCCCTTCTCTAGTAATACCTACGGATTATCTGCAGCTTTCAGAGCGAGTGAAAAGATTTCCATTAGCGGCTTTGTCTCTTACACCGACCTAACAGGTTTCGGTAGCAATGATGATGGTGAAGTTTGGAGTTATGGCGCGGGTGTAGCTTTCCCTGACTTTGGCAAGCGAGGTAACCTTTTAGGTATCTATGCTGGCGCACAACCTTATCTTGGAGAAGTTGGTGGTGAAAGACCCTACCACATTGAAGGTTTCTACAAGTATAGAGTCAACGATAATGTTGCCATTACCCCTGGTATCATCTACTTAACCGCTCCTGGTCAAGGTGATGACGCTGAGGAAGCCTTTATCGGTACTTTGAGAACTACATTCAGTTTCTAGAATATTCGGGATTCTGAAAGATTCGGGTTCTTGAAAGATTGAAAAAATTTAGAATAAAATAACTCTGATTCTTTTCTAATGGGGGTATAGCAGCGCTATACCCCCTATTAGTATTAATGGAAAACAACAAACCCCAGTGGAGAACCGGAGTATACTGTAATAGTAGAGATTCTCAGCCATACTGGTAATTATCCTTAATAATTATCTGTAAGTTTTAATCTCTAAACTTTCAATTTCGCACTCCGAAGTTACTATTTATTACCTGTGGAACTATCATGTAAATCTGAATATGCAATTCTGGCGTTAATAGAACTTGCAGCTAACTATCATTTGGCTGAGCCACTACAAATAAAACAGATTGCAACCAAACAAAATATACCCGATCGTTATCTAGAACAATTATTAGCAACTCTTAGGCGTGGGGGCTTGGTTAAAAGCCAACGTGGCTCAAGGGGGGGCTATTTTTTAACTAGAGAACCACGAAAAATTACTGTTTTTGAAGTTTTAGTATGTTTAGAAGGGTTAGATAAAATACATGGATGCGAAGAAGACAAACAACCCAAAACAGTGGAAAGCTTTATTGTTCAAAAAGTTTGGCAAGAAGCCCGTTATGCAGCTAATTCAGTTTTAAAAAAATATACTCTTGCTGATTTATGCGAGCAACGGGATTCACACAAACAGTTGGACATCATGTATTACATCTAATTTCAACTTGGTTGTTATCTTTCAATAGTCGATTAAACTTGACTACTAGTAATCGTAAATTATTTCTGGATGATAAATATCCCTTCCTACGGTTAGTCTCAAAATCTGTTAGGTTCAAAATCTAGGAATTAGGTATAAAACCATAAATCTTTTTTTGTTCCTATTTTTGTTCCTGAAACTCTATCTTGAGTTCTCAATTTTGTTATAAACATCCCTCTGATTTTTTGTAAAAAAAACACAATAAATATGGATATTGCTCGTAATATTACAGAATTAATTGGTCGTACTCCCCTAGTTCAACTTAACCGCATTCCCCAATCAGAGGGCTGCATAGCAAATATTGTGGTGAAGTTAGAAAGTATGAATCCTGCAGCATCAGTTAAGGACCGCATTGGCACAAGTATGATTAATGCTGCTGAAGCTGAAGGTTTAATTTCTCCCACTAAGACAGTATTGGTAGAACCTACATCTGGAAATACTGGTATTGCTCTAGCAATGGTTGCAGCAGCAAGGGGGTATCGGTTAATTTTAACTATGCCGGAAACGATGAGTGCTGAAAGGCGATCGATGTTGAGAGCATACGGAGCCGAACTTGAATTGACTCCCGGGATAGAAGGGATGAATGGAGCAATTCGCCGAGCACAGCAAATCGTAGACAAAACGCCTCATGCGTATATGTTGCAACAGTTCCGTAATCCTGCGAATGCGAAAATACACAGAGAAACAACAGCGGAAGAAATCTGGCAGGATACAGATGGAACAGTAGATATGATTGTTGCCGGGGTAGGTACCGGCGGTACAATTACAGGTATATCTGAAATCATCAAAGCACGCAAACCTAACTTCAAAGCGATCGCAGTTGAGCCAGCGAGCAGTCCAATATTATCTGGTGGTAGACCCGGACCCCATAAAATTCAAGGAATTGGTGCAGGGTTTGTTCCCCAAGTATTAAATGTAAAATTAATAGATGAAGTAATTACTGTTACTGATGAAGAAGCAATTCATTATGGTAGGCTGCTAGCGAGAAAAGAAGGTCTATTATCTGGTATATCTAGTGGAGCAGCTTTATGTGCTGCAATTCAGGTTGCTAAACGTCCAGAAAATAAAGGGAAGTTGATTGTGATGGTACAACCAAGTTTTGGAGAGAGGTATTTAAGTACACCACTATTTCAAGATTTAGAGCCAAGAGTCACTACTAATATCAGCTAAAGATATATTTCTGAGATATGTTTCTAAATATCTTTCTAAAGTACTTTCTCTAAAATATGAGTTCTAAATATGTCTAAATATGGCAGAACCCAATCATTATGAAATTCTTGAGGTTAGTCCGGATGCAAGTCAAGCGGAAATAAAACAAGCCTATCGTCGTTTAGTGAAGCGGTATCACCCCGATACCAATCAGCAAAATAAAGATAACGAGCGAATTATTCGCATAAATGCTGCTTATGAAATATTAGGTGACCTTCAACGTCGCCAATCCTATGACCGACAATTGGGGATTGGAAACTTCAGTTTTGATCGTCACAACCGACAAACTAGCGATCGCAGACAGAAAAGAGCAGCTACAGCGCAACAACAACACCAAGCAAAGCGCAAACGTCGAAAAAATGAAGACGAGAAAATTGAAGAATGGCTGCGCTTTGTTTATAAACCAGTTAGTAGTTTACTTCATAAAATTCTTTATTCTTTGCAACCACAAATTGAAAAATTGGCTGCAGATCCCTTTGACGATCAACTGTTAGAAGAGTTTCAGGATTATTTACAAGTTTGTCAAGACAAAATTAAGCAAGCACAAAATACTTTTCGTTCTTTACCCAATCCTGCTATTTTGGCGAGAGCTGCTGCTCATCTGTATTACTGCTTGGATCGGGTTGGAGATGGGTTAAATGAGTTGGAGTATTTTCCCCTCAATTACGATGAGAGTTATTTGCATGCTGGACAAGAAATGTTTCGAATCGCTGATGCATTGCATCAAGAAGCTCAAGATGCTGTGAATATATATGCTTAGGAAGAAGACAGGAGTCAGGAGTCGTAGAGACGTAGCATGCTACGTCTCTACAGGAGTCAGAAGTAAGTCAGGAGACAGGAGTCAGGAGTAATACCAATTTGGAAAAATCATGAGACAAATAAATTTTTGTAGAGACGCGACATGTTAACCTAGCGGTTACGCTGCGCTAACGCGTATCTACTGGAGAATCTATTGCAATTATTTATTGAATTGATATAAGAAGTAGGAAGAAAAGTTAGATTTGGTTTTTTAAATCTATATTTAATCAATATTCTTTAAACTCTTTTTTTAAGACGCAGATCTAGACCGCAGTAATTTTACAAAGGTATTACTTATCGTATGATCGTTGGTATCAGCAGCACATTGAATTTGTTTACTTTGTGATAGCATTTAGTTATTGATAAATATCACTTTTTTGATGCACTACCATTTGGCAATAACCTGAGAAACGCGGTAAGTAACAACTGTAGTCAACATCACTTCAAACTTTTGGTATATGAAGACTCCTTAACCATTTAGTAATTGACTCTTCAATCGATTTACGCAATCGACGATTTTCCCAGGAAAAACTATCATAAGTATGACCTTGGATATATACGCTATGCTTACGGATCAAATCTTCTTCTATCAATAGCAGAACCTGTTTACCTAAACCTTCCATATAGCTTGCCTCCATAGCTATTTTAAGATTTAGTTCATCACTATGTTCGCACCCTAAAATAGCTATACCATAAGAACAAGAGATTGCGTGTACTTTTGCATTATCCCAAGTAACCGGCGTAGCCGAAAATTCATCAGATCGAATAACCTGCAGATCGAAATTCTCTCCAATTTTTTTAATCGTATTGTACATATCTCGAAGAATTAAATCTGTCCTAGAAGTATTTTTGGAATCTGGAAACTTCATCATCAAAAAAATTAGCTTGTTTGGATTATCACCATAATGCTTCTGAAACTTCTTAACAAACCCTTCTAATACTATTAGATGCTTGTATCCTAATAAGTTAACAATTGCTGTTCCAACGGTACTTTTCCTAGACGGCTTGCTTACCAAGCTGCTTAATGGATACTTAGACTTCTTAGATTTACCCAATAATTTAATACTAGAAATCCAATGTCGTAGATAAAATATAACGGATTTTATTATACCCAAAAACGATAAAAACAAATCATAAAGTAAGTTGAGTATGCCACCCAATTTATTTGAAGAATTAGTTATTTTTCCTCCTTCAAAATCATGCATACCCAAATCTTTAGGCGTAGCATATTTTTTTATAGTACCAAGTTCCCAAAATTTTTTATAATACTTCATTGAGATATTATGAAAATAATCATTTAATAGCTCTTGTGAGTCAACATCAAGTTTTTTACTTTTAACAATAAAACCTTCCGCATGCAGAATTTTCCTACCTTGTGAGTCTCTCAAATATTCATTAGAGAGCATACTAATATCTTTACAGACAGCATATACAACTCGAAAAATTAACATTAAGTTACCAATACGATTTTTTCGTAGCTGCCGATGTATGACTTGTCCTTTAGCAGTTGGCTCTTCCTCTCCAATAGTATCAGCAATAACATGTAATAAATCCTCATCCCAGATAAAATGAGGTCCTAAAACTATTTTGTAATCTGATTGTTGATTACGACTAAATAAAAAAGGATATAAGGTATCTTTTAGCATCGTTTTAATTATTTTATCTTAGCGGTAAATCACTCTGTGAACGTTTTAATTTTATAATTCTAAATATCACTTTTTGAGTATGCTTCCTTTATTCTCAGGTGATATTTCAAAATTTTGTACATCATCTTTAAATTGCCTTACTAGCTTAAGTAATGCTTTCCTTTTTTCATTTGTAATGTAAGAGTCATTAGATTGTTTACGAAAAATTTCTTCAAGTATTCGCACGCTTATCCATTGAAATCCATTAGGTAGAAATTCAGATAATGGGTTTAATAAGTAGATGAGAATTGCGGAAGATCTTAAACTTAAAATAAATTTTCTAAATCCTGTTATTTCTTCTAATTTTATACCTTGTTTATTTTCATATTTATCTAATGAACCTTGAAGAACATCAATCAAAATATAAGCTAAAGGAATTTCAATATTTAAAGCTTCTATCTTTCTGCTCATTGTCATATTTATTTTTTTTCTTATCATTTTATTAATTTTATTGATAAATCTCTGTCTTCTACTCCCTCTGTAATCAACAAAATCTCTTCCCAAAGCACTTATAGGAATTAAACGAGTAGTACTCGGTGAATCCCTTGCCTGTAAAAACTTGTCAAATTCTGGAATGTCTGATTTAAGTTTTTTATTTATATCTTGCAATGAAAATTTACTTAACTCTTTTATATAATCCCACTTAGAAATAATGAAATGAACAGGTAGTGAGTGTCGGTCATTTTGAGTTATCTCTTGAAGCATTTTTCTTAAATCGTAAAGAAATTGATCGTGATCTTGTGTCTTTTTATCCTCTATAAAATCTAGTAACTTAGCGCCATCTAATAAGCAAAGTAAAACATCAGCAGATGCTATTTGACTTTTTAGTCTTTCATTATTTCCTTCAATAAAGGTTCCGCCAGCATAATCAATATAACTAAACTTGCAAGCTTTATAAGCTCGATTTTCACCTGGAACTATCAAATAGCAATTGAAAAACCATATCTGTGTACTACGGGTTCCATCAGGCCAATTTTCAGAAGGTGAGACCAAGGTTTCAAAAACTTTTTCTAGAGAATTCTCTCTTTGCCCATTTGATTCTAGAAAAAGATAATAACTGCCTAGTTGTAATATTTTGAGCTTATTATATAAACAAGAAAGATATATGGTCTTACCTGCACCAGACCCTCCTAACATCACAATACTAAAATTAGGTATCATAATTAATTACAGATATCTCATTAATTTTGATAATTAAAGATAAATCGATATCAAATCAAATTGACTCAAGATAATAAATTTTGCGTCAATCAAGATGGTAAAAATTAGAAATAAGTTAAGAATCGAGGCCTCAATCTTTAAAATTCTCAAATGCAAGGCAACTAAGAATATTCAGCTATAACAAAAGGAAATCTGCTACTCAGAATCGGATACCAAGTTGATATAACAAATAAACTTCAAAGTAATTATATACAAAGCTTTCATCAAGACATCAATGCTTGTGAACTGGCAAAATATCAACTATAATATTATACCTTCATTTTTTATATAGCAAGTATTTTTGATAACTTCCCCAATAAACGGGCAATAACAAAATTAATTAACAAAATTGGTTTATGCTGGTATCAGAGAAAGTTTAAGAAATTTTAAGTTTTGCTAAGAGTTCGCTCATGCAATGCATAGTTAATCGTCGCGCTCAATTTTCTGCTAGTCACCGATATTGGCTACCAGAATTGAGCGAATCTGAAAATAAAGATAAATTTGGTGCTTGTTCGCGGTTCCCCGGACACGGACATAATTATGTCTTGTTTATTTCCCTCGCTGGGGAACTAGACGAATATGGAATGGTACTAAATTTATCTGATGTCAAACAAGTAATCAAGAAGGAAGTTACTTCTCAACTTGATTTTTCCTATCTCAATGATGTGTGGGAAGAGTTTCAAGAAACACTCCCTACTACTGAAAATATTGCCCGAATTATTTGGCAACGTCTAGTACCTCAGTTACCTTTAGTCCGCGTGCAGTTGTTTGAACACCCAGAACTTTGGGCTGAATATATGGGAAACGGAATGGAATCTTATTTAACTGTTAGTACTCACTTTAGTGCTGCTCACAGATTAGCGCACCCCGACCTGAGTCTTGAAAATAATTTTGAGATTTACGGTAAATGTGCTCGCCCTAATGGACACGGACATAATTATCATTTAGAAGTTACCGTCAAAGGGGAAATTGATGGACGAACTGGAATGATTGTTGATTTAGGAGAGTTAAATCAAGTCATCGAAGACTTAGTTGTCGAACCATTCGACCACACTTTCTTAAATAAAGACATACCTCATTTTGCTTCTGTTGTTCCTACCGCCGAGAACATTGCTTTGCATATTAGTAACTTATTGCAATCGCCGATCAAGGAATTAGGAGCAAAACTTCATAAGGTTAAGCTAATCGAAAGCCCAAATAATTCTTGTGAAATCTATTGCACCGAATCTGGAGATAATTCCCAAACTGGCGTTCAAAATCAGCCTGTATTGATGCAGGTATAACAAGCTTTCTTTAAGCAATAAACTTTGTAGAGATTTTGTAGAGACGTTCCATAGAACACCTCTACTTTAGCGTCTCTACATTTTATTATTTGGAGTTTCTAACCTCCAGAAAACTTCTAAAAAAACTTATAGCGGATTGCAAGTAAGTGAGGTGTAGCCAAAAAGCTAGAAGTTATATCATGTCCGGTAAAACACTTGCGATAAGGTTCGTAGTAGCGCTTTAGCGCCATAGTAAAGATATTGGCGCTAAAGCGCTACTACAAACAAACATATTTTTTCATAAGTAATTAAGCGGACATGATATTATACGTAAAGCAGGTTTCACTCCTGACTCCTGTCTCCTGTCTCCTGACTTCTGCTATAAGGTGATTCTTCAGTATGCTCTAACCCATCAAGCTTCTGTGGTAAATACTGGGTTCCGGAAAAGTATAGGTAGCGATATATTCCCCAAGCTAAGATCCCAAAACCTATATTTACTAAAGAACGACTTAGTGTAAACCACAAAATACTTGACCCGAAAAATTCTCCCCAGCTTAAGGGACTTAAAATTCGAGCAAGAAGAAATAAACCAAAAATTGCATTACCACCTAATATCAAGGTTAATAAAATCAAACCGCGCTGGAAGTAACGATGTTTGGGAGTTTTTGCTGTGACGAGAATTATTGACGACTTGCGTTCGATTTTGCGCAGTAATTGTTCCAAGCGCCAGAACATCCACAATAATAATGGGAATAACCCATAGTTCAAAAAGCTGAGTGAAGGCTCGCGCGAAGCGCTCGAAAGAATATTTACCAATGCATGACAAATTATAGAATTAATCCAAGCTTGGGGAAATAGCTTGCGATCGTCTTCGGAATCGATTCTACATCCAACAGTAATTGCAATCGCATATGCCCAAGGTGCAGAAAACATTGCATGTGCTGGCGTACGAATTAACCTTTCTACAATTGATTCAGTGCCATTAAGTAGAGAAACACAATTTTGTTGGGCAGTAAATCCCAAAGAAACTGCGATCGCAAATAAAAAGAGACTAGTACGTCGTAATTTGTACCGTCTTTGAAAAAACCAAGCAGGTAAGAATACAGTAGCTAATTTACAAGTTTCTTCAATTGGTGCAACTTTTACAAGTTGTCGCCAAATTTCTACCACTAGGTAGCCTCTAATGCTTTGCCAATTTGTAAATGTACCCAGAATTATTTCAAAATTGGATTGTAAAATAAGAGCAATCCCACCAGAAATTGCTCCAAGTGCAAAAAACAACAGTAGACGAAACAGGGACGGGCTATTGGGAACGCGGTGAAAATAGTAAAATAAAAGTAGTAGTGGTGGTAAAACTCCCCACAATATTAAATAATTCAGTTCGCTCAAATTTTTTATACCCGAGCAATGACTGTACGATGTCGAGGACTATTGAAGCTGATGCTAGGAGTCTGGAATCCAGCATCAATTAGAGCTTGCTTAATGTCGAAACTGAAGTACTCATCAAGATAAGGCTCAGTACTTTTAAGTAATGTCAACACATAAGGTGGCATTTTTTTGAAAGCTTCCGAGCAAGGATTCATATCCATAATTGCAAAATATCCACCAGGAGTCAGCAAACGTTTAGCCTCTGCAAATATCTGTCTAGTTGCTGACTGGGGTAATTCGTGACAAACCAAACAGATAGATACTAAGTCATATAAAGCATCTTTTAACCCTGTGGATTCTGCAGCTGCATGAACCCAATTGATATTAGCTTGACGTTGTTTTGAATTATAGTTAGCAACAGCTAAAAAGTAGGGAGATAAATCTACACCTGTGATTTTGGCGTGGGGATAAATTTCTTGTAAAGCAAAGGTGCTCAGACCTACACTGCAACCCAAATCTAGAATATTTTCGGGTGTTTGGGAAATTTCGACCTTGAGGACATCGTGATAGCTTTGGCGTAGTTTTGCATCACCTTCCGAATTGGTACCACCCCAAAGTTTAGCGTGAACGGCGTAAGCTGCAGATTCTACCTCAAAAGCAGCTAGCCAACTCATATTACCTTGTTCGTAAGCATGAAATGAGGTGAGGTAATAATCTGGATAAGAAATTTGGTGATTTTGTACTTTTGCTAAATCGGTTTCCCAATTACGTAATTGCAATTGTTCGACTGTTTTTGTCCAAGGTACGCCAATTTTTTCCGCACGTTTAATCATCATTTGACGTGCTTGGTGTTTAGCAAAGTCAGCTAAAGGTTTAATTGATAGCACTCCATTTACTAACCGGGAGGCTAGATCGGGAGGATTTTTGACAGCAACACTCATCGCTCAGCTTTTCTTGGACTATTCGTTCACTTTTGGCATGATAACTGAGCTTGGGGCATAAGAAATATAAGAAGTCTTTACATTAGGTGGTAATGGGTAATTGGTAATTGGTAATGGGTAATGGGTAATTGGTAATTGAACAAGCCTGTAGCTTTCAATAAAACAGCAATATGAATGTCAGTAGCATTGCATCTAAGATTATTAAGATTTACCACTCAGATAGATAAGACGCATTTAACTCCCTGTTCCCTTCATAGTAATCCCATAAATAAGAAGAATTATTGATCGCAAAGAATTAACGGTTCAGGAGGCTCAGTGGTTTCAAGAGAACCTTTATAAACTAAAATTTCAGGTTTAATTGCTGTGTTTGTAGGTATAAAGGTCAGGATACATAATTCTGGAATGCGATCACAATCATCACCGTCAAGATCCCTGTATTTGAGATGGGGAGAATTTTCGATCTCCTCCGTAGTGAAATTGCGATTTTGAAATAATAATTGATAGTGTCCTACCGGTAATGTAAAAGAAAAAATCGTAGCATCGTCATCTCCAAAAAGATATACCCGTTCCCCATCAACAATTTGGAAAGGAAGGGCGATCGCACTAGCTTCAAAGGAGTCCTTAGCCGCAGCAATAATTGGATCCATCTCTAAGGTTTGAGAAACTGCTATCTTTACCCAATAACTTTCAGCATCGCTCAACATATCAAACCCAATAAAATCGGGATACCAAATAAATCCTTGGGGTCCCATTAGTAAATTTGGCACTCGATTTTCATATCCTTCCTTCCTCCTATACACTTCCGATGACTTAGAAATGTGGATAAATGGAGTGGATACATTATCTATTTTGATTTCTGCAAGTATTTTATTCACAAATAAATAACAATTACTGGGTGATTCTTATAGTCCCACGTTTATAAGACGAAGGGAGAACATCAGTTAATTTTATAGGTAAAATCAAGCTACAAATAAAATTTAGCTTTCATTTTCCTGCCTGCATAAAACAGATGATCATAATTAAGATTAGGTGCAGAAGTCATTTTTAATATGTTATTGCAGGGTTAAAATACTGCGAGCGTCCCAATAAGTTTAGTATATATGCGGTAGCAAGTCATCTAGGTATTAAGTAACTATTTTTATATTAGCTTTCAGGTATTATACTTGGACACATCCTAGTTTTATAAAGTTACAATCTGAGTGTTTACGCACTTACAGTAATTCAGTATTTATTTTTACTTAAAATGAAAAAAGTTATTTATTGGCTGATGGGTGACAAAGCCGGTCGTACTGTAGTTGGAGCTTGGAATTGGTTATGGGGAATACCCGTAGAATCTGGTGGTAAAGTTGCCGTAGCGGTTGCGGAGGAATCGCTACAATCAATGCAAGAATCCGTGCAAAAATTAGCACAAGCAGTTGCCGGTCAAGAAGGTGCTTATAAAAGGGCAAAGCAAAAATATGAAGAAAAAATCAAAGAGCTAAAAACCTTTGAAAAACAAGCTTTGACTGCACAAAAACAGGGGAATCAAGAAGCTGCAAGGCTGGCGATGACTAGAGTTGTCCAAGCGGAACAGATTTTACCGAAGCTTGAAGAGATGGTTAAACAAGCTGAAACAGCAGTCAATGCTTCCAAAGATAAGCTAAACCGGGAACGGATTAAGTTAGAATCATATAAGGCTGACATGCAGAATATGAAAGATATTTCTGAGGTCAATGCCGCATTAGAACAGATTGCGAAAGTTAACAACGAATTTGATATCGGTTCAGCGAAAAGTCAATTTGAAGCAGCCAAAGGTGCAGTCGAACGTCGAAACTTAAGTGCGGAAGCCTTGGCTGAATTATCAGAAAATCCGGCGGAAAAGTTACAAGCTGATTTGGAAAATATGACTTTAGATGACGAAGTTGCTCGTCGTCTACAAATTTTAGAAGATTCCGATCCTAAGCAACTACCAGAATAAGTAAATACGTAAGTTTAAGTTTTAACTACAAATCAAATTAAATATTATGAGTAAAAAAAGTGGTCCTCCCCCGATTGTTTTTATACTTTTATTCCTAGCTTTGCTCGGTGGTGGTTATTGGTGGTTCTTCATGCGTAAGCCAGAAACCACGGTACAAAATAGTGGTCAATCGTCTAAAAATCAAACAGGTCAAGGTTATCAACAAGTTACTCCTGTTTTTCCCGCACCAACTTCCGTATCTCCAGATACTAGTGTAAGAATTGATGGTTCTACCAGTATGGTGACCATTAATCAAAATCTCAAAAGAGGTTTTGAAAAAAAATTTCAAGGTGCGAGTGTTATAACAAATGCCAAGGGTAGCAGTAATGGTATCCAAGCTTTAAGTAAAGGTACCATTGACATTGCTGCGGTTTCTAGACCCCTAACTCAACAAGAACAAAGTCAAGGATTGGTCGCAGTACCCGTTGCAAACGATGCGATCGCAATCATCGTCGGCATAGATAATTCTTTTATCCGCGGAGGGTTAACCACCGATCAAGTGGCAGATATATTTCAAGGTAAAGTTAATAACTGGTCTCAGGTCGGTGGTTCAAATGGAAGTATCCGAGTAATTAATCGTCCTGCGGTTAGCGGTACCCATCAGACTTTTAAAGAATTGGTACTTAAAGGTAATAACTTCGGTACTACATTAAATATCACTACTTTACCAAGGGATGAAACAACTGGGCTAATCCGCTCTTTAGGAGTTAATGGTATTGGCTACGCTACTTTTGCTCAGGTTCAAAACCAGTCAACAGCGCGGGTACTTCCCATAGATAGTCTCAAACCGGAAGCTGCTAACTATCCCTACGTTCGACAGTTATCTTACGTTTATAAAAATCCTCCCAGTCGTCCAGTTCAAGATTTCTTGGGTTACGCAACTTCTCCCGAAGGACAACAAGCTGCATTGGTTGGTAATTAATTATTGATAGAAATTAGTAATCAATAGAAATTAATAATTAATTGAAATTAATATTAATTCGGCTGTAGAGATGTAGTTATGTTGCATCTCTATTTTTTTATCTTTTAACTTTTGCTATCTGATGCTCCACAATACTTACAGTAAGTTGCGCTAGCCGTTAACACCCTAAGATCGCGGTCTGTTTCAATTTATGTGTAGCGATATATTCAGGTTTGTAATTTCTCTGACAACATTTATACTGATAACTGGGATACATCAGTAAACAACAATAAAGAAATCAAACTTTATGAGTAAAAAAAGCAGCCTTTCCCCAATATTTTCTATGCTTTTACCGATACTGTTGCTTGGTGGTAGTTATTGGTGGTTGCTTGCGAGTAAATCTGACGTTACAGCACAAAATAGTAAAAAACTATTGTCAAATAATCCCATTACTCTAGAGGGGAAGTCTGAGACAAAAGCACTGGATAGCAAAAAATTCTTGGCTAACAGTTTGATTATTCAAAAGGACAAATCCGATCTCAAAGCACAGAGTAACAAACAAAAATTAGCAAATAATCCAATTAATCGAGAAAGTACTCAAAAAAATCAACCTGTATCTCTAAGTTTTTCCAAACCAACTTCTGTCGCTCCCGGTACGAATATAAAAATTGATGGTTCTACCAGCATGGCGATAATTAATCAAAATCTCCAGAAAGGTTTTGAGAGCAAATTTCAAGGTACAAGCGTAGTCACAACCGCTTATGGTAGTGGTCATGGTATTAAAGCTCTGATTGATAATAAAGTTGATATCGCTGCAGTTTCTAGAACTCTGACTCCAGAAGAAGAAGCTCAGGGATTAGTTGCAATACCTATGGGTAGTGATGCGATCGCAGTAATGGTGGGTAAAGATAATCTCTTCATCAAAGAAGGATTAACTAGCAATCAAGTAGCAGATATTTTTCAAGGCAAAGTTAATAACTGGTCGGAAGTAGGTGGATCTGATGGAAGTATTTTAGTAATGAATCGTCCTCCTGTTAGCGGTACCCATCAAACCTTTAAAAAGGTAGCTCTTGGAGGAAATAATTTTGGTACAACACCAAACATCACGACGTTACCACGGGATGAAACTACAGGATTGATCCGTGCTTTGTCACTTAATGGTATTGCTTACGCTACCTTTCCCCAGGTTCAAAATCAATCAATGGCGCGGGTAATTCCTATAGATGGTCTTACACCGCAAGCTTCTAACTATCCCTATAAGCGAAATTTGTTTTACGTTTACAAAAATCCTCCTAGTCCTGCAGTAAAAGCATTTCTAGGTTACGCAACTTCCCCACAAGGGAAAAAAGTTGCATTAGTTGATAAGTAATCGATTCACAGTTTTAGGGATTGGGGATAGCACTGCGTGCCGCCTGCGGCATATAGCGACTGGCGACTGGGAATGTAGTTTATCACTGTAATAGCAGCGTGGGCGTCACCTAATTCCCAATTCTTATCTTAACCTTATGGAAAATTACACGCCTCATATCAGGCGCTTTACAAACTTTAAGGTGTTACCATAGCAGATATACAGTACCACAAAACTTCAATTCATTTTTAAGTAGTAGCTGTTTAATTTGAAAGGTTTTGACTCTAAAAGTTTTGACTCTAAAAATTAAGCTCGATTGCATTACTCAATAATGAAGTAAAGAAAGTAAAAATATTGCGGCCAAGCTGGATCATAAATCATAATTATTACTCGCGTTTATTATTGTGTCTGTTTATATATTTAATTCATGAAAAAATTTATTTACTGGCTAATGGGTGATAAAGCCGGACGTGTAACCATTAGTATTTGGAACTGGTTATGGGGATTACCCGTAGAGTCTGGTGGTAAAGTTGCTGTAGCAGTTGCAGAAGAATCTCTACAATCAATGCAAGAATCTGTGCAAAAGTTAGCACAAGCTGTGGCTGCTCAAGAAGGTGCTTATAAAAGAGCAAAGCAAAAGTATGAAGATAAAGTCAAAGAGTTGCAAACCTTTGAAAGACAAGCTTTAACAGCAAAGAAACAGAGTAACGAAGAAGCTGCACGAATGGCTATGACCAGAGTTGTCCAAGTAGAACAGATTTTGCCGAAGCTTGAAGAAATGGTCAAGCAAGCCGAAAATGCAGTAACTGCTTCCAAAGATAAGCTCAAGCGAGAACGGATTAAGCTAGAAGCTTATAAGACTGAAATGCAGAATATGAAAGATATGTCTGAAGTCAATGCTGCATTAGAACAAATTGCCAAAGTTAATAATGAATTTGACATTGGTTCTGCAAAAAATCAATTTGAAGCCGCTAAAAGTGCTGTGGAACGGCGAAATTTAAGTGCAGAAGCTTTGGCTGAACTTTCGGAAAATCGAGCGGAAAAACTGCAAGCTGACTTGGAAAATATGACCTTGGATGATGAAGTTGCTCGTCGCTTACAAATGTTAGAAGATTCCGACCCCAAGAAATTACCATAGTAAGTAAGTAAGTAAGTCAATTAATTAATCGACCTATCTATAAAACCACATATTACAGAAAAAATATCGATTTACTTTGTTTGCTCAGTACTGACCCCAAAGTTATTGATTTAAATCGAAGAAAAAATTGTTATTTTGTAACTTCTTTTATTATCCTAGTCGGATTTATACTTAGAGCAATAAGGTGTGAGTAAACAAAAATAAATTAAATTTTATGAGTCAGAGAAAAGGTCCTCCTCCTATTGTTTTTATACTCTTATTTATAGTTTTGCTTGGTGGGGGTTATTGGTGGTTCTTCATGCGTAATCCTACGCAACAGGATAACGTTCAAATACTTCCTAAAAATAATCAAAATCAAGTAGCCCCTGAAGTTACTCAAGCACCGGTAGCAGCACCAATCCCTGAAGCTTTCCCTTCGCCAAATTCTGTTTCTAGTGGTACTGATATAAGAATTGATGGTTCTACCACTATGGTAACAATTAATCAAAATCTCAAAAGAAGTTTTGAGAGGAAGTTTCAAGGTACAAGTATACTCACATCAGCTACCGGTAGCAGTAATGGTATTAATGCTCTGATTGATAGTAAAATTGATATCGCTGCAACTTCTAGACCTCTAAAACCAGAAGAAAAAGCTCAAGGATTAGTTGCGGTTCCAATAGCTAGTGATGCGATCGCAGTAATTGTAGGTAGAGATAATTCTTTTATCCAGGAAGGATTAACTAGCGCTCAAGTAAAAGATATTTTCGAAGGAAAAGTTAATAACTGGTCGCAAGTCGGTGGTTCTAATGGAAGTATCCTAGTAATTAACCGTCCTCCGGTGAGTGGTACCCACCAAACTTTTAAGAAGTTGGCCCTTGGAGGAAATGATTTTGGTACCACACCAAATATAACTACGCTACCACGAGATGAAACCACAGGGCTAATACGCGTTCTGGGACTTAACGGGATTGGTTATGCAACTTTTGCTCAGGTGCAAAATCAATCAACAGCGCGGGTACTTAGGGTAGATGGAGTAACACCTGAGGCTGCCAATTATCCATATACTAGAGAGTTATTTTACGTTTATAAAAATCCTCCTAGTTCTGGAGTAAAAGCATTTTTGGGTTACGCAACTTCTCCAGAGGGACAACAAGCTGCATTAATTGGTAATTAGTGTTTGCTTTTGGGGAGGTTTAGGGGTCAGGGGTCAGGAGTTAGAAGTCAGAAGTCAGG
>JGI1201J43222_100184_pt1 | contig 20228 bp, 15 predicted proteins | sample MastesBC008_FD_43222 | JGI IMG/M metagenome (IMG submission 43222) | reverse complement strand
ATTACTTATTACTCATTACTTATTACTCATTACTTATTACTCATTACTCATAAAGGATAACTTTTAGTTAAAAACTCTTTTGCCTCAATCTTATTGGTAATTTCTCCATCCAAAGTAGCAGACAACAAATCATCTAAAATCTGCTTATATTTTGGTCCTGGTTTGTAACCGAATTTTTTCAAATCGTTCCCATTAAAAATTGGTTGAACATTTGCTAAAACAGTCGCATAATGCCAAATTTGCTGTCTAATTTTACGCGGACTGCGTAGAGCAATTAAAATCAGCATAGGTAAATCGTAATGCCTTAATAGCTTAACAATTTGGCTGGAGCGATCGCACTCTGGTAAAGACTCCAAGACTATTTCTTGGGTTGAAGCTAAATTTTGCAAACGTCTAATACTTTCATCTTGTAACTGAAGATTTTTAGCCACTAAGTAACGATATTCTGGTTTGAGAAAAGCAATTATTGCTTCTATGCGCATTTGCCAATGAACAAACCTTTGCTGCTCGGGGTCAAAGCGTTGCAAACAACGTTCCATTAACCGCAACTGGCGCAAAAGTTCGTCGTCTAACTTCAGTGTAGGATGGATACACTGTAATGCTCCCAAGTCCCCTAATAACTGTAAAGCAACTTTCCAGTAAGAAGCTTGGAGGATATGTTTTAATTCTGCTTTTAAACGAGTTTGTAGAGCTGGTGCTTTATGATTTTCCTTCGTTGTGCGATCGTAAACACCGCTTTCGATCGCATAACGGATATATTCTTCAGTTTGGCACTCAATTGTAAAACCGAGACGAACAGCGAAGCGAACAGCGCGATAAATACGAGTCGGATCTTCAATAAAGCTATTAACGTGTAAAACCCGAATTTGCTTGGCGTGTAAATCTAATAAACCACCAAAGAAATCCATCAATTTCCCTGGGCGAGGTGGTGTAAGTCGCAACGCCAGAGCATTGATCGTGAAATCCCGTCGATATAAATCTTGCCGAATAGAACTAGCTTCTACTTCTGGATTTGCTGCAGGATAAGGGTAAAATTCTGTTCTTGCAGTTGCGATATCTACCCACATAGAACCCAATACTGGATCTTTGCGCCAGAGCAAAGCAGCAGTTTGAAAAGAACCATGAACTTCCAAACGGGTATTAGGATAAATTTCTTGAAGTGCTTTTGCTAGTTCTACCCCAGCACCAACATCAGCAGCACTGTGAAAACCATCCACTACCATGTCAATATCTTGAATTAGCAAAGGTTCATTGGGATTTGCTAACAACAGATCGCGTACTGCTCCCCCAACCAAGTAAAGATGCCATCCCCGTTGCTTTGCTTGCAATGATGCTTTGGTGAGAAATTCCCACAGGGGAGGTGCAAGGCGAGAACGTAGTTCTCCTAAAGTCGGTAAATTAACTCGATCTTCTACGAGTCCGCTATCTCCTTCTCCGTTTCTTCCTTCTGAAGCTTCTCTTTCCTGATGTAATTCCCGCAAAACATCCGTACGAGTGACAATACCAACTAGGCGTTCGTTTTCCAATACCGGTAAGCGCCCAATATCGTAAGTTACCATCAAGGACTCAATTTGTGGCAGCGTAGTATCTGGCGTAATAGTCTTAAGATTTTTTGTCATGTAGCCCTTAACGGGTGCATGGGGGAAACGGTGATGCAGGGCAATATCTAGATCGCGTCGAGAAATAATTCCCACCAAATGTTTTTTCCCGTCAACTACTGATAAACCCGAATGTCCGTAACGCAATAAAGTGCGATGAGCTTCCTCAATAGTAGTTTGTGGGAGAATCGTGCGTACCGGTGAAGACATTAAATCCCTAGCAGTTGGGGGATGGGGAATAATCGCCCTTAACTCTTCCAAAACTTCATTTAGTATTGTTTTAGCATCTGCATTCCGCAAGCTTAATGAAGCAGCTTGAGCGTGACCTCCTCCACCTAATCCCTTGAAAATATCATTGAGGTTACTATTCTTAATTCGCGATCGCCCAATGATGCTCAAACGGTTATTACCATCTTGCTTTATATTATTTACCAGAATTAAAGCATCAATTTCTGTCAATTCCAATAACTCTGATGCCAAAGTAGACAATCCCGGTACAAAATTATCAGTATTCAAAGTTACCCAAGCAATTTTATACCCTCGAATTTCTTGAGTTTGCAAATTATCCAATGCAAGGGTTAACAGTTGTTGTAATTCTGTAGACAAGCCAGGTTCTGCATACTCAGCAACAATAGACAAACTTGCACCTTGCTCCATCAGCCAAGCTAAAGCCAAAGCATCCCGCGATGTCGCCAAGTCGTAAGTTAGTGAACCAGTATCAGCGTGAATACCCAAAGCCATCACCGTTGCTTCTGAAGGCGTCAGGGAAATTTGCTGCTGCTGTAATTGTTCAACAATCAACGTTGTTACCGCACCCACCCGTGAAATATAAGATTTGGTCGCAGGAAGATCTAACTTTTGCTCTAAGTGATGGTCGTAAACAATTACTTCTTTAATATTGGGTAAATCAAACCACTCTGCAACCTTTCCTAAGCGATCGCGTTGTTGAGTATCCACCACAGCCAGAGTACGTATATCATGGGGATTTACCGAACGTCTTTCAATTAGGGGATATTCATCGCGATGCAAAGCCAAAAATTCCCGCACACCTGGATGACTACCTCCAGGTAACACTATCTTGCTACCAGGTAATAAAAGTCTGAGCCCGACTGCTGCTCCCAAAGCATCAAAATCGGCTGTTGTATGACAGAGAATTAAATCCATAACGGGCAATGAACCTCTATTCTGATTAGAGTAGCGCGATCGTAGAACATTTCCCAATCCCCATATGCCTAACGCCACGCTAACGCTAACGCCGTTAGGCGCGGGCTCACCCCAATCCCTAATCCCCAATCCCTAATCCCCATATGCCGCTTGCGGCGGCACGCAGTGCTATCCCCAATCCCTAATCCCCATATGCCGCTTGCGGCGGGCACGCAGTGCTATCCCCAATCCCCAACCTTGAAAAAGCCCACTGGGAGTGCGAGAATCAATAAATAGGTATCATTTGTGCTGCACGATATTTTATCTTTGATAATAAACAAGCATTTTTGGGAAAAGGGAAAATGACTATCCTGTTTCAAATTTCTTTATTAGCTTTAGTAGCTCTCTCATTCGTGATGGTAATTGGGGTTCCTGTTGCTTATGCAACTCCTCAAAATTGGGTTGAATCAAAAAAATTACTCTGGATTGGTTCTGGAGTTTGGGTTCTTTTAGTAGCGTTAGTTGGAATATTAAACTTTTTCGTAATTTAGGCGACTGCTTCTAATTCAAATATACAAATAGCATGGGAATAGAGGGACTGAGAAACCCAAGACAAAATAAATCTTGAGTTAATGAAATGGGGTCCAACTGAGAAAGATCCTAATTCACTGTTTCTTAATTTTTATTTTTTCTTGTTTTCCAATCTCTGTTCCCATCGTTTTCGAGAAACACATGTATATTTGCAAGAAGTATAGTGAATTAATTAACGCACAATGGCAGTTTTTGAGGGAACTTTTACTCAAGCAGAACCATTGCATTTTGCAGTGGTAATTGGTCGCTTCAATGACCTGGTGACCAACAAACTGCTAGCAGGATGTCAAGATTGCTTGAAACGTCATGGTATTGACGTAAACCCCAACGGCTCTCAAGTAGATTATGTTTGGGTTCCAGGTAGTTTTGAAGTCCCACTAGTTGCTCGACAATTAGCAACCTCAGGTCGTTACGACGCAGTTATTTGTTTGGGAGCAGTAATCCGCGGACAAACTCCCCATTTTGATTACGTATCTTCAGAAGTGGCAAAAGGTATTGCAGCAGCAGCGTTTCAAACGGGAGTTCCGGTCATTTTCGGTGTTTTAACCGCCGATACCATGCAACAAGCTTTGGAACGTGCTGGAATTAAGAGCAACCACGGCTGGGATTATGCAATGAACGCTTTGGAAATGGGTAGCTTAATGCGACAGTTGCGTTCTTCTGGAACTCAAGCATATCCTAGCAGTACTCAATCTTTAGCGCCTTCTCTTAGCAATACTGCTGCATTAGGGGAGTTTTCCACAGATACTCCACCCAAGGGCTAAGCTGGCAACTAGATATTTTCTATCTAGTTTATCCATAACAGGAGGCAGGAGAATAACTTAATGGGGATTTACAAGGTAAATATGGGAGTTTGAACTTCTAAGTCCTGACTCCTGACTCCTATACTCCTAACTCCTGACCTCCTAAAATAATATTCTCAATCAACGCTTGACAAATTAAATTGACTTTGCAATAATTATCAAAGGTTGATTATGCGGGTATAGCTCAGTGGTAGAGCGTCACCTTGCCAAGGTGAATGTCGCGCGTTCGAATCGCGTTACCCGCTCTGAATTTCAGTTTAATAAACTTGTATACAAAAGTAAACTTAACTGATTGTGGTAAGTATTACGTAATTAGTTTGTTATAAGAGATAGACGGATCCATTTTTAACTAGTTCATGTATTTTTAATTATTTTGAAAGTAAATGCATTAGATCGATTTTTAGAATGGAAAGGTGAGTTTTGCGATCACATAAGGCAACCCGAAATTCTCAATCCAATCTTTTTCCTCTAATAGAAGTAGAAAAATAATATTGGAACTATAAGAGCTCATAAAATTAATTTACGGCCAATGTAAATTAAAAGTTGACACGATTTAACTTCATGAAAATAATCACAAAAGTGATTTAGAAAAAACTTGAAATCCTTGATGTTACAAGTGCACATTTAATTTAATTCACATGTTTACGTAATTTAGGAAAATAATTGAATTAAAGCTTGTGTTTCTTGTAGCTCCACGAGCATTCCTAACTTGTCAAACGCTCTGACTGCCTGTTTTGCCCAATCGCAGGCGACTTTTAAATTACCTCGTTTTTGCTCTAGGTTTGCTAGAGAGCGTTTTGTATATGCTTGAGTACATTCATCTTGATTGTTCTTAGCGACTTGCAAAGCTTCTGTCAAAAGCAACTGTGCTTTATGTAAGTCGCCTTCTTGAATAGCAATATCTGCTAAAAAATCTTTGGCAAGACAAATTGCTCTTTGCCAGCCAATAGTTTGGGCTTTATCCACAATTTGTTGAAATAACTCCTGACTAAGTTTGTAATTACCTGTTTTATAGTAAATTTCGCCTTTATAGTAGGAAATATTTATCGATAATCGAACTGCAATAGATGATGGAACTTCCTCACTATCCAGTAAACTTTCAGCACGTTCGAGCCATTGTTCTGCTTTTTGTAATTGCTTTTGCTGAATATGCCATACAGCAATATGATTCGCTAAATTGACTTGCCAATCAACTGTTTGATATTGGCGCAATCCCCAAGCTTGGGTGAACAATTTATTTGCCGCAGCGAGGCATGAAGGTTGTGCCATTAAAGTCAACTTCCATCCCCGTTCGGCTATCACTTCAATAAAAGTTGCTGAATCTTCAAACTTTTGGGCGTTAATAGTGAGCCACTCCAACCATCCTAAAGCTGCATCCCAATACTTGAGTCGATTACGACGACGATATCCTTGCGAGTAAGTGTAACATTTTACGTTACGCCACATTTCGCAGACATCATCATAACGTTCTTTCTTAATACACCATTGAATTACTTCGGTGATGTTATCCCATTCAGCAGCTAAATCTTGATAATTTTGCCACTCACGCCAATCTTTACCACCATGTTTGTGAGTAAAGTCCAAATACCAATTAACCCAACGATTGCGAACCAAAGCTGCTAGTTGGGGATTTGTTGCCATTTTCGAGAGTACATATTCACGGGTCAACGGCTGGATAACATATCTCCCTTGTTGATGAATAATCAAAGATAATTGTTGTAAGCGGGCTAAATCGTTTGCTGCAATATGTTCGTTTATAGCAGCCACAACACATACTGCTTGTTTAGTTGGAGGTTTAACAAATACTGCCAACGCCATTAACAGTTGATAGGCTGTTTGTCCTTCAATATGCTGCATTGAACCCTCAAAGTAAAAGCGGCAATAATCTCCCCGATAGCTTCTTAACTGGGAAGTAATTGATTGAATACTATAACCCGCACAGAGCAGACGAATGGCGTAATTAATCGCAGCAGGTATACCACTAGTAATTTTATAAATTTCTAAAGACTTATCTAAACCTAAGGTAACACCGTTTTGATTAGCTTGTTCTTGAATCAATATTAAAGTCTCAGTTTGAGTCAAACCTGTTAGATGGACTGCTGTGAAAGGTGTTTTTTCTCGACTTATGAGTGCGATTTTAACTGTGGATGGCAATTCATAAAGAAAACTGAGAATTTTTTGCTGTTCTTCTAGATTCTCAAAGTTATCAATGATTAGTAAAGTCCGTTTGTTACTTAAATGCTTCCATATTTGTTGATAATTTTCTTCAAAGTTGTCAGTAAATATCCCTTCACAGCCAACAATACGAGCAATTGTTTTTAAGATATCAGCAAAGTTTTTTTCTCCACGCCAACGGGGCACAATTCCACATTCTGTAAAATACTGAGTTTTTCCACTGGTAAAGATAATCGCTTCAAAATCAGGCAAACTTTCTCCAGGATCTTGCCAAACTAGATTTTTTTGTGAGACTTGCAAAATTTTTGAACCTTGCAAAAAACGATATACTACATCCAAAATTAAGGCTGTTTTTCCAATCCCACCTAGTCCTTCAATTGAAATACGAGCATTGGGATTTTTCCACGAAAGTAAATCCAGAAGTTTGTTTAATTCCCATTCCCGTCCAACTAATTCTGCACGGTCGCGATTAGGCAAATTATGTTTTAGTTTGAACTGTGACTGTTCGGACTGAGTTTTAGTTCTATGTATAATTAAATCAGGCTGTGAATCTAACAGAAATTTTTGTTCCCTTGTAGTTTCTCTATCATCACGAACTTCTTCTGTATTGAGCCAACCATCTTCACCGGCTAGCCCTTTCATTTTTAGTTCTTTTTGTTCTTGTTGATAGATTCGCTGCTGAATAACAGCTTTAACATTAGCTTTAGTAACTTTTTCTGATAAAACTTGAGATAAAAGTTGCCAAAGTTTTGGCCCAATGTCATTTTTCAAATATTCAAGGGTATAATTATTTTCCGCCGCAATTTGTGAATATTTTTTTCCCTGCCAAGTCCCAAAAAGTACTAATATCTCAATATTTGATAAATGTTTACCAGTTTTAGAAACGACTAGTTCGTCTACTAGACCTAAAACTTGTTTAAAAGTAATATCGTTCGAGAAAAAATCATTTTTTTTATTACTCATTCACCCTATAATTTTGGTATTTTACGACAACAATAATTTCCATCATATTTGATGCAAAAAGTATTTTATTTTTTTAAGGCACTCGGAATTCTAATTAATTTCCTTTCAAGAGTATAGCTACTTTAAAAATTAGGAAAATAAGATAGTATAACTACTAATTTTACTACTGAAATCAATTTATAACTAATATTAAATAACTTGATCGTTGTCAAAATTCTATATTAGACAACACTTGTTTTATTCTGAATAATTATTTGTGACAATCTCATATACATTTATTTATTGTTTTTCATAATTTGACAATATATTATATGTTGTTGCCAAAACTGTAACCGCTAACTTGCCAAGTCGTGGAAAATGTCATAGTCGAAATCAGGATTGTGACGATAATAGTGGTGATATTGGACAAGTTAATGAATAGTTCTCGCACAAATTTTCTTCAAAGGCGTTACGGCGTGAGTCTTGGTAGACGTTACGTACTAGCAGCAACTAGCGTTGTTTTAATGAGTGTACTAGGTTACTCGCAGATAAATGGTAGCACGAGTGCTGTTGCTGAATCTCCTTTGCCTAATACAGAAGCTCCACCTTTAACCCCAATGACAAAGCCAGAACAAAAAATTGTTGCAGCTAACACCAAGTTTGGCTTTAAATTATTTGCAGAAATTCTTAAAGAACAAAAGGAAGAAAATATTTTTATTTCTCCTTCCAGCATCGCTATGGTTTTAGCAATGACCTACAACGGTGCTAGTGGTTCGACCCAAAAAGTAATGGCTCACGCCTTAGAGCTAAAGGGTCTAAACCTACAACAGATTAATAATGGCTATGCGGAATTGAAAAAATTATTGGTCAATCCAGACGAGAAGGTAAAGCTCGATATTGCTAATTCTCTCTGGTTAAATCAAGGTTTTAAACTTAGCCCCGAGTTTCTTCAAAGAAATCAGAATTTTTATCAAGCTGAAATTACCAATCTAAATTTTAAAGATCCCAACTCAGTAAAAACAGTAAATAGATGGGTAAAAGAAAATACCCAAGGTAAAATAGATAAAATTCTTGAAAGAATAAACAACGATGATGTATTATTCCTTATCAATGCTATTTATTTTAAAGGTAGCTGGAATAAAGAATTTGATCGCACAAAAACCCAAGAATTACCTTTTACATTGGCATCAGGTAAACAAAAACTACACCCCATGATGTCACAAAGCGATGAATACAAATACTACGAAACTGAAAAATTTCAATCTGTAAGTTTACCCTACGGTGAAGACGAACGAATCAGCTTTTATGTATTTTTACCCAAGGAAAATTCTAGTTTGCAAGAATTTTATCAAAGTTTAAACGCTTCGAATTGGGGTAAATGGATGACCCAGTTTAAGAAACGGCAAGGTTCAATTCGTCTACCACGTTTTAAGACAGAGTACGATATTACTCTCAACAAAACATTAAGTGCTTTGGGAATGAGGGAAGCTTTTACAGAGAAAGCAAATTTTTCTGAGATGGGAAATAATCTTGCCATTTCTGAAGTGAAGCATAAAACTTTTGTAGAAGTAAATGAAGAAGGTACAGAAGCTGCAGCTACTACTTCTGTTGGAGTCGTACCACTTTCTGCTCCTATTGAAAAACCATTTCAAATGATTGTTAGTCGCCCCTTCTTTTATGCAATTCGGGATAACAAAACAGGAAGCTTATTATTCGTGGGTTCAATAGTCGAACCTAATGTCTAAATAAATATTGAAAGTAAAAATTGCTATTATCTCCTAATGATAGTTAATTTCAAACTTTGAGTTGTGCCTGAACTGTTTTTGTTAATTTTAGTAAGTAAGGCTGAACAGACACATACACCTGTGAGAACTGTTCTGTGTAAATGTCAATAGTCAATAAAATTTTGCTTCGAAATAGTGCTTCTTTTAGGTAACATAAACGATTGATATCAGGGCTGCGACTATCTTAATGGTACTGATACTTGATTTGGTTGTTCCTCTACAATCTCATCAGCTGAGTCAACGTTATCAGTAGGCATTGGGCGTAAAAAAGTTAAGATAGACTTGATTACCACAGCGATTGGAACAGCCACAACAACACCCAAAAGCCCAGCAATTCTAGCTCCACACAAAACTGAAATTACTACCCAAACTGGATTTAACCCTGTAAAACTACCTAATATCCGGGGTCCAATTAAGTTTTCCAGAATTTGCTGAATAATAACTGCTGCGAGTAAAACCCTCATTCCCATCCAAAAGTCCTGTAACGTGACAAGGGAAGTTGTCACAGCAATACCTACAGTACCTCCAAAGGGAACCAGCGCCATCAAGCCAATTGTTAAACCAAATAATAAACCGAATGGTACTTTCAACCATAAAAAAGTAGATATTAGTGCCGATGCCATACAAACCGATAGTATCAGTTGAGTAATAAAGAAATTTTGAAAACTCAAGCGGATAGTTTCGGAAAAATGCTCGCGAAATTTGGTAGGTAACCAATATATTAAACTAGACCAAAGCTCACCTCCATGTTGTAAAAGATAAAAAGTTAAGACCATTGTCAAAACAAAATCTAGCAGACTTGTGACCGTAATCACTGCCAAGTTCAAAACTTGTCCGGCGATCGCCTGCAGTTCTCCTTTGACACGATCATTAATTTGTACTACTAAAGCATCTAAATTTAGAGGTAATCCTAAAGTATCTGCTTTTTCATTTAGCATCATTAATTGCGAACGCCCAGAATCTATCAAATCTGGTAAGCGAGCAACAAGTTGCTGTGCTTGGGTTAAAGCCAAGGGGAAAAGGGTCACGCCTAATGCTAATAAAATTGATAAGGCAATCAAAAATACTAAGATTGCTACCGGTTCTCGCCTAACACCTTGACGTTCCAACCAGCTAACGGGATAGTTAAGCAGAAACGCTAAAACTGATGCTCCGACTAAAATAACAATTAAGGAATGAAAATAGTTGAAAATAGCTAAAAGTGCCCAGCCATTAAGTACTAATAGTGGCGTTAATAAAGTAGCTGCGGCTATTCGTACTATCGGCGTAAGTGTCTGCCACCATTGGAGGAGCTTACCTGTCTGCATCTGCTGATTGCGGGATACAACGAAATAAATTTCTTTTCTACAATTTCTTTTTTACAACTCTTTTTTACAAGTGAAGAACGTCAGCTAAATTTTTCATTACTCATTTTAGATTAATAATTCCCCTAATTTATAATTACATACTTAGAAATGAACCATACAGAAAGCGCAAACAGAACTTATAACACCAACGATACATCATATCCTTCCCAATATTTACTTTTATATTTAATTCCCGTCATAGGTTTTTTCCCATCTTTATGGACTCTTTATCGCAGACAAGGTAGTAGGGAAAAGCTTAGTATCAGTCGACTATCAGTTACTTTAGCCCTTATATGGGTTGTAGGGTATATTTTCCTAGCAAGTGGAACTGCATCCTTCAACTCAAACTTATTTGCAGTACGCTTGCTTATCCTCAATAGCTTTTTTACTTCTAGTTATTTTTTGGTTAGTATTTGGTTAATGCTCCGAATATCTAAAAACAAATATAAAGGTTTGCCAGGATTTAGCCAGCTTGCCGATCAAATATTAGGTAAGTATTTGTCCTAACCTTCACTTAAGGTCTTAACATTTAAAATTTATTATAGGTGTTTGATTATAGTCATTGATTCAAATACTGACTTAAGTGCAATGAAAGTGATAGTACAAGAGTGTAAATTTAGTCAAATGTGAGTAAGAATTGTCATACTTTAATAAAACATCACAACGTCTCCGGATTCATAGAAAAAATAAGAGAAATACTGCTATAAGTGTTTTGATTGACACGGAAGTGGGAAATTTCCCACTGATAATTAGTAGTTAGTTATTATGGGTTAATTCATTAAATTGGTTTCTAATTTGACCATATCTATCAGTAAGTGTGAGGAAATAAGTGACTATTCACAAAAGCTCAGCGCAGGATAAGCATTCGGCTAGCACTTCCAAAACGGGTACAAGAAATACCCAAAAAGCAAAATCAGGACGTTGGTTGTGGTTTTGGGTAGGAATGAGTGGAGTTGCCATGGTGTCAGCCACTGCAGGGGCACTGCTCGCTGTTTCATTGACAAGCACACCCCTCATGCAAGCCAATCTCAGTCCGGATGAAGCTGCGGTATTTGAAAGTGATCGGATTGCCGGTGGTGGGCTGCGTTTTTCAGAATTAACTCGCCCTGTCAACATTTTGGTCATGGGGATGAGTGTATTACCACCAGATAGCCGTCAAGTCTCTGTTGACACCAAAGAACTAGGATACTTGCCTCAGGTTAATGCATTTGATGGTCTTGCTGATGTAATGCTGCTAATCAGATTCGAGCCACAGCAGAAAAAAATTGTCATGCTTTCCATTCCCAGGGATACTCGCGCTACAGTCGAAGGGTATGGCAAAAGAAAAATTAACTCTGCAAACCTCGTCGGCGGTCCAGCATTAACAGCAACCACAGTAAGTAATCTTTTAGACAACGTAGCAATTGACCGTTATATCCGAATTAATGTTTTGGGTGTTGGTAAATTAATTGACGCTCTAGGGGGTGTAACAGTTTACGTTCCTAAAGATATGAAATATCAAGATGATTCTCAACATCTTTACATCAATTTGAAAAAAGGGGAACAACATCTTGACGGCGACAAAGCACTCCAACTACTACGTTTTCGTCATGATAATAAGGGAGATATTGGTCGCATTCAACGCCAACAAATGGTGATGCGAGCATTGATAGATCAATCTCTTAATCCCGCTACTTTAGCAAGATTACCTCATATCCTTAATGTTGTTCAGTCCCATTTGGACACCAATTTAACTCTGGAAGAACTATTAGCACTTGCTAGTTTTGGCGTCCGAACCAATCGCTCTAATATGGAAATGTTGATGCTACCTGGTCGTTTTAGCCAAAAAAGTGAATTTAATGCTAGTTATTGGATACCAAACAAAGATCGTATTTCTAATCTAATGGTGCGTAATTTTGGGTTGGAATCAGATGCTCCGTTACAGGTAAGGGATCCATCTTCTTTAAGAATAGCGATTCAAGATAGTACTGATAGCAGTCGTGCTGAACTTCGACCTTTAATTCGAGGTTTACAAAAGGCAGGTTATAACAATATTCATATATCTAGCCCATGGAGTATTCCTTTACAAGAAACTCATATTGTTGCCCAAAAAGGTGACGGAGACAGCGCTGAGTTAATTCGAAACACTTTAGGCTTTGGAGAGGTAAGGGTTGAAAGTACTGGTACCCTAAGTTCCGATATTAGTATCCAGTTGGGTCAAGATTGGTTAAAAAATAAAGATTTATTGGATGAAAAGTAATGCTAAAGCAACAATCATTAATTATTTCTTGTTTTGGCGACCTATTTATTATTGTGTAGCCAAAAAAAATGGACTACACGTATTATCTGGGGTAGATGCCGCATATACAAATAATAGTTTGCGAACCAAAAAAAATCAGAAATATTTTGCTGTCCTGCTGTTTTATTTAGACAAGATATAAATTAGTCAACGAAAAATTAAAACTATTTATCAAATCAATTAAAACTTTCAAATGATTTCATTTATCAAAATTTAAATTTAAATCACAATTAAATTCAGTTTAAATTTAAAATTTAATCTAAAATCAAATAGAAAATCTAAAATTAAATTCACAATTAAATTCAACATGGGAGATTGTCGCAATTTACCGTGTATTTTCAGTTATGCGATCCAATCTTGTAAAATCGGATTCACTAACGAAGGAGCTTCATCTTGAGGACAATGTCCTACACCTTCCAAAGGAATAAATTTTTTGACTTGTGGATAATTAGCTAATTCCCTTCCTAAATCTATTGGTTCCCAAGGGTCGTCAGTTCCCCATAAAATAATTACAGGACTCGAAAGTTTTGGTAAAAGGTCTTCTGCTAGAGGTCCACTTGAGTATGCGGTAAACGCAAGGAAAACATCTGCTGCTCCCGGATCGCTAGCAGGTTCCATAATAATGTCAATTAATTCTTCCGTAACCGCATTATCATCAACATAAGCTTGTTGAAGAACTTTCTTCACTGTTCTACGTTTAGCTATTTGATTAAAAAAGAATTTACCAACTGTTCGAAAAGTCAAAATTTTCTGTAATATCGGAGTTCCCAAACGACGACTCAATGGTAAGTTTTCTCGTTTTCGCTCGTGAAGTAATCGTAAGGAGCAATTAAGTAGAGCAACTCCTAACGATATATCAGGCTTGATCGCAGCAGCTTGCATAATCGCAATACAGCCAATAGAATTCCCCACGAGATAGGCTGCTTCACCGACTACTTGCTGGCAAAAATCTTTGATCTGCTGACCCCAAGTATCAAAGGTATAGTTAATTTCCGTAGCTGGGGACGGTTTAGCCGAACCACCAAAACCGATTAAATCTAAAGCGTAAACACGGCATTTTTGTGCTAGTACGGGAATATTTTTTCGCCAGTGACCCCAAGATGCGCCAAAGCCATGTACTAACACAACGGCTGGTCCTGATTCTCCCTGCTGTTGATAACATATGGGGAAACCCTGCCAAATCCAGGTTTTTACAGGATTTAATCCCAACTCAGAAGCAAAAGTGGTCATTGATTTAAATTCAGTGGTAATCCGAAAGCTCAATATTAATTTTATGTTTATCTGTATCAGGTTTGGCTTTGAATTTACTCAAATTGCTTTCTATGGTGAGGAAATATTTATTTATATTCCGGTAGAAGTTTACCTAATTGAGCTAGAGGGGAAGTGAGGGGAGTGAGGGGAGAGTGGGGAGTATGGGAGTGTTGAAAGAAAAAAGATTTTGTTGGTTATTCATTGTCTTATTAGGAAAGAGTAATTCTAGATTTTAGATTGTGAGCCTTAAATCTTGAATTTTTAGATCTTGAACTTTGTTAGTACATAGATTTTGGCTTTTACACATAACACAACAAAAAATTGACACAAGTATTTATTCACTTAAATATAAAGAAAATAACATTTTTTATACACAAAAATACTAAGTATTAATACTTAAGTAAATAAATATTTTTTAAGTACGGGTTATACATGACGATCGCAGGCTAATTCCATGAAGAGAGATAGATAGTATGAATCTTTTTATTTATATTTAAATCAGAATATTTTTTGGAATACAATATATTCTAATTTTATTTTTTTGTATTTTATAATTTAGTTTATCTTTGAACAATGATTAAAATAAGAGTTCCAATAGTTTTCATGGTAATTTAGCATTTTTTCTTAAATACAATATTTATTCCCAAACAAAATATAAGTACTTTTGTATAGTAAAAGTCATTTTTCCTATCAAACTAGATAATATTATTTTGCCATTAGCATCTTGAATAATCTTCAAAATGTTAGCTTCTAATATTTTCATACATATTTATTATAAATACTACAAGATAAATAAGAATAATTAAATAATCAATATTAAACCTAAGTAAAAATAGATTATTTATGTTAAAAATTTACTAAATTATATGATACCTAAATAAAAATATTATTTATAAAAATAAAAAAATAAATAAACAACATCTAACTTTTTTCTTACAAGTTTCCCATAGTCGCAAACTATTGTGAACTAACATCAATGGATACCCTTCGATAGGACATTCAGTAGTTTTACAATTTACGGCTATTTAATTGAAACATAAAATTGAGAGATATCAGAGATTAACTTGGGTGTAACCTGAAATCTAATAAGGAAAGCCTAAATTAAAAAATATTATAAAAAATATTGATTTATTCCTAGTTCCTTCAAATCAGGGAAGATGACTAAATTAGAAAAAATGAACACTCCCGTTGGCAACTACGCACCAGATTTTGAACTCCCAGGTATTGATGAGCGAGTACATCACCTCCATCGTTACTTAAATCAATTCCAGGTGATTTGTGTCATCTCAATGTGTAATCAATGTCCTTATGTAAATCTATATTTAGAAAAACTGAAAAATATTCAAGCAGAATTTTCACAAAGAGGTTTTACTTCTATTGGAATGAATGGTGCTGATGCTCAAAATGAGCCCCAAGAAAGTTTTGAAAATATGAAAGCTTTTGCCCAAGAGCATAAATTGAATTTTCCTTATCTATGGGATTCAACACAAGATGTAACGCGCAGCTTTGGGGCAACTAAAACACCAATGGCATTCCTAATTGATAGAGATGGTGTAGTACGCTATAAGGGACAAATTGATAGTCACCCCCAAAATCAGACAGTTGCACATGTGAATTATCTCAAAGAGGCAATTATATCCTTGTTAAACAACAAAGTAATAATTACTACAGAGACAGAACCTTTCGGTACTCCTTTAGTATGGCGTAACTAGAGACATATATTCACCATGCTGCTATCTTAAATTGGAGGTCATTGCAACAATATTTTTTAGATCAAGCGTAACTTCATGGGAACACATTACCGACGGGTTTTACTGAAGCTGAGCGGTGAAGCCTTAATGGGAAATATGGGCTATGGAATAGATCCAGAAATCGTAAAGCGAATAGGCTCAGAAGTAGCAGAAGTGGTAGCCACTGGTGTTCAAATGGCTATTGTTGTGGGAGGTGGGAATATATTTCGTGGTGTCAAGGCCGCAGCAGGGGGTATGGACAGAGCAACTGCTGACTACATCGGGATGATTGCTACAGTAATGAATTCCCTGACACTACAAGATTCACTCGAACGAATCGGACTACAAACACGAGTCCAAACTGCGATCGCAATGCAGGAAGTCGCCGAGCCTTATATTCGTCGTCGAGCCATCCGTCATCTGGAAAAAGGACGGGTGGTTATTTTTGGTGCTGGTTCTGGGAACCCCTTCTTTACCACCGATACAACAGCAGCCTTAAGGGCAGCAGAAATCGATGCTGAGGTAATATTTAAAGCGACTAAAGTTGATGGGGTATATGATGCTGACCCCCACATATACCCTGAAGCAAAACGTTATCAGTCTCTTAACTATGGACATGTTTTAACTAATGATTTGCGAGTAATGGATAGTACCGCGATAGCCTTATGTAAGGAAAATAATATCCCGATTCTCATATTTGATATTTCGGTAAAGGGTAACATCTACCGAGCAGTCATGGGAGAATCGATTGGCACGCTTGTGGGAGGTTCTTGTGAAGTTAGCTGAAGCTGAGAGTACAATGCAAAAAAGTGTTGATGCGACTCAACGCGCATTTAACACTATTCGCACTGGTCGTGCCAATGCCAGCTTGTTAGATAAGGTGATGGTGGAATACTACGGTACCCCCACTTCTCTAAAATCCTTGGCAAATATTAGTACGCCTGATGCAACAACAATTTTAATTCAACCCTACGATCCTGGTAGTTTGAGCTTAATTGAAAGATCGATCTCCATGTCAGATGTGGGTTTGACACCGAATAACGATGGTTCTACCATCCGGCTGAATATACCCCCTTTGACGAGCGATCGTCGTAAAGAGTTGGTCAAAATAGCTGCCAAATACGCTGAAGAGGGACGTGTCGCTGTTCGGAATATCCGCCGTGATGCCCTTGACACTATTCGTAAGGATGAGAAAAATAGCGAACTCTCTGAAGATGAATCAAGGGATTTGCAAGACAAAGTACAAAAGTTGACAAATAAATATACCGCTAAAATCGATCAATTATTAGCGGACAAAGAAAAAGATATTACAACGGTATAAGTTGTCTGAAGGTAAAAGGTTTATAGGGATACGATCGCTTATCTCTACCTTTTACTTTTCTTTACTATGTCCAATATTGTCGTAGCTAAATATTATTGTCCCTGCCTATGGATGATTTCAGTAAGGCTGAAAATGATAGGGTTATTTCTAATATTATTGATATTTTTATTAAAATTTTATAAAATTCACATTTTACTTGGCAAAAAATTTGTAATCATTTTTAATATTTGCTTGTAACTTAAGTAGAGACAAAACTAAGTAAAGATAAAAGCATAATTCAAATACTATTTAAGATTTAGATAAATAATTAGCTCAAGGTCGATTAAGTCTAAGTTCAATTAAATCAAGGTCAATTAAATCAAGGTCAATTAACTCGAGGTCAAATAAAAAAACTAATCTGAGTAGCACGCGAAAAACATACTGAAATTTTCTGATTGCCAGGAATAAAGGTTAAGTCAAATTAAATACAATACTTTCTACTTTGTAAATCTAGTTTGTTTCAGCAATAAATTTCGGTGCCATTGCTTAAAGTTTCTCTCGAAGTGACCACACTTACATTCAAAATAAACACCGATAAGTAAATTAGTTCAGGAGCTAAGAATTAGTAGTATGTACGACTGTATTATTGTCGGAGCTGGACCTGCTGGTGGAAGTGCTGCATATCATCTTGCCAAACGCGGACGCTCAGTGCTGGTTTTAGAAAAAGAATCTTTACCTAGATATAAGCCCTGTGGTGGTGGCGTTTCACCTGCAATTGCGAAGTGGTTTGATTTTGACTTTAGCCCAGCAATTTCAGTAAAAGCAGATACCTTACGTTGTACGTGGAAAATGGAAGATCCAGTTGAGTCTAAGCTGGAAATTTCTGAGCCAGTCTGGATGGTACGACGAGATGTATTTGACAACTTTTTAATTGAGCAAGCGAAAAAACAAGGAGCCGAGCTTAAAGATAATACTGAAGTAAAAGGAATAGAGTTCAAGGGCGATCATTGGGAAGTAGACACCGGACATGGTCCTTTGAGTGCTCATTACTTAATTGCAGCAGATGGTGCAAAAGGTTCCATGGCGAAGTGGCTTGGTTTTAAAGAACGCAAACGACGCTTGGCTGCGGCTTTAGAAGCGGAAGTAAGTGCTGATATCAAAGATTCTTCTACGCTCCATTTTGAGTTTGGTTTAGTGAAAAATGGCTATATTTGGAATTTTCCTAAAGCAGATGGTTACTCTATTGGGGTAGGAACTTTCATTGGTGGTGGAAAACAAGATTTTAAGAAGATATTGGACCAATATGCTTCATCTTTTAATGTAGATGTTAAAAGTGCGAAGCAGTACGGTCACCCACTGTGTGTGTGGGATGGGAACCAAAAGCTACATACTCAAAATGCTATTTTGGCAGGAGAAGCAGCTTGTGTTGTCGATCCGTTTACTGCTGAGGGTATTCGTCCTTCGATTTTTAGTGGGATGAAAGCTGCAGAAGCTATTGACAAAGCCGTGGGTGGTGAAGCTGATGCTTTAGAAAAATACTCCCAAATCATTAATGATGAATGGGGTTCTGAAATGTCCTGGGCGAAGAAATTAGCCGGTGCATTTTATCGCTTTCCTGGAATTGGTTATAAAGTCGGAGTTAAGCGTCCTTCTGGCGCTCAAATCATGGGTAAAATTCTCTGTGGAGAATTACGATATGGTGAAGTTTCCGGTCGTGCTTTAAGGCGTTTAGTACCTTTTGGTGGATAATTAGAAGCTTGTTTGCACGCAGTTTTAAGCTGAGATTTGTGAATCTAAGTTTATATTCACATGAGATTCCGAAAGCGTGTAGATTTAGTGTGTGTTATGACGTTACGGGCTCAGGCTAATGTCCGTAACGTATCATTCTCCATATTGATCGTAATTTAAGATCCATAACTCCTGACTAATGACAAAAATACATGTAGTAGGTGTTGGTTTAGATGGTTCAGTCGGAGTTAGTGAAAAAGTTAGACAACTGATTAAACAAGCAAAATTACTTGTGGGTAGTTCCCGTCATCTGGACTATTTTTCTCAAAGTCAAACTGATATTCCAACTGAGCGACTACTACTAGGAGATTTAAGTCAAACTATTACAAAAATTAGACAGCACCTAAAGCAGGGTACAAATCCAATTGTAATTTTAGTATCCGGCGATCCTTTATTTTTTGGTTTGGGAAGACTACTTTTAGCAGAACTTCCCCCGGAAGAATTAACTTTTCATCCTCATTTAAGCTCAATTCAGTTAGCATTTAATCGCCTCAAAATTCCTTGGCAAGATGCGAAAATTGTTAGCATTCACGGTCGTTCTGTTGATGAATTGATTTCTGTATTACAGCAAGGTGTAGAAAAAATTGCTGTTTTGACAGATGCAACTAATAATCCTCGTGCGATCGCAAGTTTACTCGAATCTTTAAGTTTACCCAGCCAATATAAAATTTGGGTTTGCGAAAATCTTGGTGGCGATCGCGAACGCATTTTAGAAATCCCAAATTCCCAGAAGTTAGATTTGAGATTTCTGCAGGAAGAGAAATTTTCGCTGCTTAATGTTGTGGTATTACTGCGTCACAATAAGAACAAAGAATTAAATTTAAATAATTTGCCCAAATTAGGAATACCAGATGATTGCTTTGCATGTTTTAGCGATCGCCCTGGTTTGATTACAAAGCGAGAAGTGAGGGTTTTAATTTTAGGAGAACTTGCATTACATCCAAGACAAGTTGTCTGGGATATTGGTGCAGGTACAGGTTCTGTGTCCATTGAAGTTGCTCGTCTGTTTCCAAGTTCCCAGGTTTATGCAATCGAAAAAACTGCTGCTGGTATTAGCTTAATTCACAAAAATTGCGATCGCTTCCAAGTTGAGAATATTACTGCGGTTGCCGGTAAAGCACCAAATATTTTGTTAGACTTACCCAAATGTGATCGAGTTTTTGTCGGTGGTAGTGGGGGTAGTTTAGGTGAAATTCTTAACGTCTGCGCTCAAAATTTAAATCCTGATGGTGTAGTAGTTTTAGCTTTAGCAACTTTGGAGCATCTCAACACCGCTTTGTCTTGGTTTAAATCTCATAATTGGGAGTTCAAGTTGTTACAGGTTCAGTTATCACGCTCCGTACCTGTAAGAGAATTGACTCGCTTTGCACCACTAAACCCCGTGACAATTGTAACTGCAAAGTTTCCGAAGATTCTCACTACAGAACATTGAGAAATTCATTAAATAAGCTTATTTGTAAATATCCTCTTATACTTAGTCTGGGTTAATTACCCCTTTT
>JGI1201J43222_100182_pt1 | contig 20415 bp, 15 predicted proteins | sample MastesBC008_FD_43222 | JGI IMG/M metagenome (IMG submission 43222) | reverse complement strand
CCCCACACTTCCCACACCTCCCACACTTCCCTCTCTCATCATAAAAAGGGGTAATTAACCCGAACTTAGTATCAATTGTGAATGGGGACAGACAAAATCAACCTCAGGTTACTCCAAAAATACTTGATAACCTCCAGAAATACGCACGCAACTATTGTTTTTGTTAAAAAAACAAATTGATAAGACTAACCAAGCAAGAATAATGTGTATTCTAGGCTGTGGGATAGTTTGAAACATAAAATGAATATTCAAGAAAGACCCATAGCAGTGGATCTATTTGCTGGTGCGGGCGGTATGAGCCTTGGTTTTGAGCAAGCAGGTTTTGACGTACTTGCAGCGGTGGAGTTAGACCCAATTCATTGTGCAGTTCATGAATTTAACTTTCCCTTCTGGTCTATTTTATGTCATGGTGTCGAACATCTAACTGGCAAAGACATCAGAAATAAATCTCAAATTGGTGATCGAGAAGTAGATGTGGTATTTGGTGGCTCTCCTTGTCAAGGATTTTCAACTATTGGTAAACGTGCTTTAGACGATCCCCGGAATAAATTAGTATTTCACTATCTGCGCTTAGTTTTAGAACTAAAACCAAAGTATTTTGTATTTGAAAATGTACCCGGTTTGACTATTGGAAAACACAAAAAATTTCTTTCGGAAATTATAGAATTATTTAAGATTAAAGGTTATCAAGTAGAAAGCAAATATCGCGTACTTAATGCAGCCAATTACGGTGTACCTCAAAGTAGAGCCAGGTTATTTTTGTTAGGATCTCGCCAAGATTTATCTTTACCCAAATATCCCGAACCAATTACTAAGCCCGCTAATACTAGTAAATCAAAATATATTGTAGATTTACCCCATTTAATTCCAACTCCTACGGTATGGGATGCTATTGGCGATTTACCAGAAGTTGAGGAACATCCAGAGTTATTAGATAAGGATTGGACAAAAATCTCTGGAGAAAACTCCGGTTATGGTAAACCGAGTAATTACAGCAGTAAGTTACGGGGGTTTTTATTTTGGAAAGAAGACTATTCTTATGGGCGTGTATTTGATGCACAAATCTTGACCTCAAGTATTCGTACAAAACATTCTGAATTGTCAATTAAAAGATTTCAAGAGACTTTACCGGGGAAAACAGAACCCATTAGCCATTTTCGTAAACTTGATAAAAATGGCATTTCCAATACTCTAAGGGCTGGAACCGCCAGAAATAGGGGTGCTTTTACCTCTCCTCGTCCGATTCATCCCATTACTGGAAGATGTATTACCGTTCGAGAAGCCGCAAGACTACATTCTTATCCGGACTGGTTTCGTTTTCATGTAACAAAATGGCATGGTTTTCGCCAGGTAGGAAATTCTGTTCCCCCCCTACTTGCAAAAGCTGTTGCAGCAGAAATCATGCGTGCTTTGAAAATTACTCCTTCAAAGCCAGAATCACCAATGGAATTAGGAACAGAATATCTACTACGACTAAATATGTCTCAAGCAGCTGAGTATTATGGTGTTTCTGCAAGTGTCATCGAGCAGAGAAAGAGAAAAATCAACAATTAGCCCAAGCCCAGGAATACTTTAATTTCCCGTTATTATCTTCTTCCCCAATATAAAATTTAAAATCAAATAATATACACCTTTGACTTTAACTTTTTCTCCTCGTGTCTAGAAATCAGCAAGAAACTCATTTAAACCGTGCTCGTGCTAGTCTCAGACAAGCAATATCTTGGTATGGTAATTTTCGCAAGCCCGGACACTTATCATCTAATCCGCAGTTAGCAGGTTTGGTTAAACCAGAACTGGAGTCTTTAACTTCTACCCTGAACAAATTAGATAATAACGTAATTTGTATTGCTGCTTTTGGATTAGTAAGTCGTGGTAAGTCTGCAGTTATAAATGCTTTGTTTGGGCAAAAAGTGCTTCAAACAGGTCCTCTTCATGGTGTTACTCAGTATCCTCGTTCCATACGTTGGCAACCGGGAGGGAAAGTTCAAGTTGAATTAATTGATACTCCTGGCTTAGATGAAATTGCTGGAGAAGTACGGGCTCAAATGGCGCGAGATATTGCTCACCAAGCTGATTTAATTTTATTTGTAGTTTCTGGGGATATTACAAGAACGGAATATAAAGCACTATCCGAATTACGACAAGCACAAAAGCCATTAATCTTAGTTTTCAACAAAATTGATTTGTATCCAGATACAGATCAAGCAGATATCTACAACAATTTACAACAATTAGGTGCAGTCATCTTACAGGAAAAACCTTTGCAACCAGATGAAATTGTTATGGTTGCAGCTGAGCCAACACCTTTAGAAGTAAGAGTTGAATATCCTGACGGTACTGTAAATTATGAATGGGAAACTCCACCTCCTCAAATCGAACAGTTAAAGGAAACTATTCTCAAAATTCTTAACCGGGAGGGGCGATCGCTACTGGCACTCAATGCATTAGTACAAGCAAAAACTGCTGAAGAATCAATTGCTTCTAAAAGTGTTGACCTGCGCGAAGCCCAAGCAGAAGATTTAATTTGGCGATTTGCTAGATACAAAGCTTTAGCTGTTGGCTTGAACCCGATTGCATTTTTAGATGTTGTGGGTGGAACTCTTACCGACCTAGCTTTAATTCGCGCTCTTGCAAAATTATACGGTTTACCAATGACTGGTTACCAAGCCGGAAAAATCCTTAAGACCATTTTATTTAGTTCCGGTGGTTTATTGTTAAGTGAGTTAGCCAGCAGCTTTATGTTGGGTTTAGGGAAAAGTGCAACTGCGATCGCATCCGGAGAAAATCCCATGCATCTCACAGCATTTGCAGGAACTGCAATAACTCAAGGTGGGATCGCAGGTTATGGAGCCTATGTAGTTGGTAAAGCTGCTCAATTATATTTAGAAAAAGGTTGTAGCTGGGGTCAATTAGGTGTAAGCACAGTAATTACAGAAATTCTTTCTGAAGTAGATTCAAATACGATTCTGTATCGCTTGCAACAAGAATTAAGTAACAAAAAAAGAAATATTTAATGTTCGTATTATTTATCGCTTCCAACCTTTAATTTCCCTGGGTTATAGAAACTCGTAAATAAAAATATTTCACTCGATTTTTGATTTGAAATATATATAGAAAATATCAGTTTATATTAGTTAATCATAAAAAAATATGTGCTTGGTATTGCAAGCAAATCTACTGAGGCAATATCTAAATATGATTTTAAGTATTTATATAAACTTGCTCTCAGATATTTTATTTAAATAAAATATGCACTTCCATAAATTTTGTTCGGCATACAATCTCGAACACTTGGATATCTGTAAGCAAGACATGGCAAGATTCATGCCTGATTTTTGTCAAAATTAAGGAGTTTTAGATTTATTAAAGATTAACAGAAGTACTCAATATAACAGGTGTCTTTAATAACTTTAGCTGAAAAGATACTCTTAAAATATAGCAAAATATAAGTATAGCAGTTGACATTTTGAACAATTGTTAAATTAATAAAATTCCCAGATATAATTCAGAGTTAAATTTGTTGAACTTATAATTTACTTTAGATTTACTATTGATTTATTGCTTAAATTTTGACTCCAATATCAAAAAATGAGTACTATTACTTATTGCAATTAATATTAAAAATTGAAAGTAAAAATAATTTTCAAAAACACAAAATTTCTCCAACAAAATGTTTGCATTTAACACTCTATTCTTGTTATCTTGAAATGCGGAACGTTCCAAATTCAAATTACATTCTTTAGCGATTGAGGAGCTTAAGGTAATGGCAAATAATATGGAAACAGTTACAAACCCAATGCTCACAGAAGAAATTCAGAAAGCTGTTGTTGAAGCTCGTTCCACCTGTCAAGAGAAAGGAGATGGTTCGAGTGAGTGTGCCGTAGCTTGGGATATCGTTGAAGAATTGCAAGCAGAAAAATCTCACCAGAAACAAGCAGCTCAGCGCAAAAACTCCCTAGAAGTGTACTGCGAAAATCACCCCGAAGCTATTGAATGCCTAGTTTACGACGTTTAGCTTTCTTCAGTTTAATTTTTCTTTAGTTCAGCAAAAGCAGATTTTGTCACCCTCTTAATTGCATCCAGATCTGGTGCAGACTCTTTGTTATCAACATTCAACCATAACAGGTACTCGATATTTCCTTTGGGACCTGTTATTGGCGACCAAGTTAAACCGGCGTAATTCCATCCTTGCTTTTGTGCGGCTCCTAGGACTTGGAAAATAGCATCTGCTTGGTCGTCAAGATCGCGCACAACACCTTTTTTACCAACTCGACTTTTTCCTACCTCGAATTGTGGTTTAACTAGCAATACTACTTCGCGAGGTGATTGAGTTAGCAACCAAATTGCAGGTAATACCTTGGTCAGTGAAATAAAAGATACATCAACTACAGCTAAGTCAGCATAACCCTCCTTTACTACGGGGAGGGTTTCATTATCATCTAAAGTTTCATTATCATTTAAAGTTTTATTATCTGGATTTTCATGTTTTAAATCCCGATACAAATTTTCTGCTGTAAGGTGGCGCAAATTCGTACGTTCGCGTAGTACAACCCGCGAATCATTTCGTAAGCCCCAGTCCACCTGTCCATAACCCACATCTATCCCGTAAACGCGTTTTGCACCGGCTTTAAGCAAACAATCTGTAAAACCCCCAGTGGAGATTCCACCGTCCAAACAAACACGTCCAGAAACTTGAATTTGGAATTCCTCTAGAGCTTTAGCCAGTTTTTCTCCACCACGGGAAACGTAGCGCGATCGCTCTTTAAGCTTAATTATCGCTGCAACATCAACTTCCGTTCCCACTTTGTCAATTAGTAGGTTATTAACAAACACCTCTCCTGCTTGAATTAACCGTTGTGCGGTAGTGCGAGAGGAACATAAATTTTTTTGTACTAATAAAATATCCAGTCGTTGCTTAGTCAAATTTTTTGGGGATTGGGGATCGGGGATAGGGCTGCGGCGTGCCGCTTCTCTGCCTGTGCTAACGCACCGCTAGAGCCTACGACGTTGGCAAAGCCTCTGACTAACGTCACACTTCGCTTTCGCTAATGCTAACGCACAAGTGCGTGGGGATTGGGGAGATAATAAATTAATAAATTAGCAATTACCAATTACCCATTAGCAATTACCAAATACCAACTACCAAATCACCAATACCCCATTGCTTGTTAAATATCTTTCTCGCTTAATTCTCTTGTCATATAATCAAATGGCTCATCAACAAAACTAGTATCGCTAATACCAGCTTCTGCTACTTGCTCCTTGGCTATATCTTTCATGATTTGGATTCCACGAACTGTAGGTCCAATAGGGACTCCCAAGGAATTATAAGTTTCTCGTAATCCTTGCAGCACCCGCTCATCTAAAACATCCATGCTTCCAGCAACTAACGCATAGCTAGCATAGCGTAAATAATAATCCATATCTCGCAAACAAGCTGCATAACGGCGAGTAGTATAAGCATTACCGCCAGGGCGAATTAATTCTGGTAGCTCGTCAAACAAAGCCAAACCAGCTTGTTTAACAATAGCCGCAGCATTAGAATTTATCATTGCAGCAGCTTTTACCCTTGATGTACCGCTCTCAAAATAAGACTTGAGGCTATCTATAGCATTTCTATCAAAATAACGCCCTGCAATATCATAATTCTGAATCAAATTTGTCACTGCATCGCGCATCGCTTTTCTCCCTATGGTTCCTATCTATAGTTTGATATTTATTTAATTGGCTGCTATTATATGCCACGATTTGCACCAGCAAACTAAGTAAGACTCTGGCACATTAATCTGTGACCTATGTGACCTACTTTTAGGATTCTATGCCAAAGTTGCCCCGAACACATAAACTGTGGAGTTTTGTGTAGTAACTTCTTCAGTTAGTTCTATAAAAGGTTAATCTAACCTTTAAATAAAGAGTTCTGTAACAAAAATGACAAAATACTGAATTTGGTCTTCATAAGATATTCCAGGTGTGTCACCATCTCGGTTTTAAGATCGCAGGGTCAGCAATGCTTTAAAATTTATCGGTTGATTATTGTAAATAGGCAGATTAAGGAGTGACCATGACAACCCCACAAGAAGTCTTGAAAATGATTCAAGACCAAAATATTCAGATGATTGATCTGAAGTTCATCGATATGCCAGGAATATGGCAGCATCTTACGGTTTATCAAGACCAAATCGATGAAAGTTCTTTTACCGAAGGGGTTCCTTTCGATGGTTCAAGTATTCGGGGTTGGAAAGCTATCAATGAATCTGACATGGCAATGGTACTCGATCCTGACACTGCCTGGATCGACCCCTTCATGAAAGAGCCAACTCTAAGTATAATTTGTAGTATTAAAGAACCTCGTACCGGGGAGTGGTATAACCGTTGTCCGCGAGTAATTGCTCGAAAAGCATTAGATTATTTAGTTTCTACAGGAATTGGCGACACTGCTTTTTTTGGTCCGGAAGCTGAGTTTTTCATATTCGATGATGTCCGCTTCGACCAAAATGAAAATTCAGGTTACTACTACGTAGATTCCGTAGAGGGTCGTTGGAATTCTGGTAAAGATGAAGGTCCTAACTTAGCTTATAAACCCGGTTACAAGCAAGGTTATTTCCCCGTTCCTCCAACAGATACCTCACAAGATATTCGTTCGGAAATGCTGTTGACAATGGCAAAGTGTGGGGTACCGATTGAAAAACATCACCACGAAGTTGCAACAGGTGGTCAGTGCGAACTAGGATTCCGTTTCGGTAAGATTATTGAAGCTGCTGACTGGTTGATGACTTACAAATATGTCATCAAAAATGTTGGTCGCAAATACGGCAAAACTGTTACCTTCATGCCGAAACCAGTATTCCAAGATAATGGTTCTGGAATGCACACTCACCAATCCATTTGGAAAGATGGTAAGCCCTTATTCGCTGGCAATCAATATGCCGGCATGAGCGAAATGGGTTTATATTACATCGGTGGTATTCTCAAGCATGCCCCAGCATTGTTAGCATTTACTAACCCCAGCACTAATTCTTACAAGCGATTAGTTCCAGGTTACGAAGCACCTGTTAACTTGGCTTACTCTCAAGGTAATCGTTCTGCTTCCGTGCGTATTCCTTTGAGTGGTGATAATCCTAAAGCTAAGCGCTTGGAGTTCCGTTGTCCTGATGCAACTTGTAACCCCTACTTAGCATTTGCTGCAATGTTATGTGCTGGCTTAGATGGTATCAAGAATAAGATACATCCTGGCGAGCCCCTAGACAAAAATATTTACGATCTTTCTCCAGAGGAACTCGCAAAAGTTCCTTCAACGCCAGGTTCTTTAGAACTAGCTTTAGAAGCATTGGAAAAAGATCATAAATTCTTGACAGAATCGGGCGTATTTACTGAAGACTTCATTGAAAACTGGATTTCCTACAAACTGGATAATGAGGTTAATCCTTTACGTCTTCGTCCCCATCCCTACGAGTTCTCCCTCTATTACGATGTTTAATTTGCAAGGGTTGACAAAAGATTATTCTTAAATTGTTTATTACCCTGCGACAAAGTAACACCTAATTATATGAATAAGCCACCTACTACGGGTGGCTTTCTTTTATACTAGTGCATTAGCTCATTGATGCGTAGGAGCGATCACAACTTATCCTGACGCTAGGACTGATTTTTCCTTGAATTGGTTGCCAATAATCAGCAATTTCTTTTGGTAAACCAATTTCTTCTACTACACGTTCTAGCATAGATTGTTGGCGGTTTTTAATTTGATGATAGTGCTGCATCATTAAGGCGCGTGCTTTGTCTTGAGTAGTCATCTCACAACTCTCCTGAATCTGTAACTTTTAATCACCAATCGGACACACAAGTTTAACGATGGGATAAAAGCTGCTGGCGTAACACCAAATACTACCCACACTACACTCTGCTAGGTGGCTAGCTTTTACACTTTTCTTTCTATCAACCTCATACAGGTTTATTGGAGGGCTTACCCAAGTTTTTATTTTCGATCAAGCTATTACGGTTATGAAGAAGGTAGATATATTTCCTCAATAGGGTTGCCCTTTCTTATTAATCAGTTATCGCTCGCTTTTATTTACCCCATCATTAATATATCCAAAAAACTGTAACGAACAACACAAAATACTAACTTTTTAATAAAAACTAATATACTTCCAGAGTAATACTGAGAGAAGGCGATTGCTCCTGACTCATGCCATACGTATTTTTATCGACCTAATAGCCTTAAAAGGTCTGAAAGTTATTCTTTTCGGTTATATCCTTGCATAAAGTATTAATGGTGAAAATAAGCAAATAATGAAGAAGCTTATGATTTCTTAGTGAAAATTATTTAAAATTTAAGAAACAAAAGTTAACAACCTGGGTTTTCTATGTCCGATACGATAACGAAATTTACATACCAAAGTTTTCAGCAGGGTAAGAGTTTATTTGCTTTGGCGCACAAGACTCTCAGTAATCGCTTAATGGATATTGTTTCTCCCCTAGAGACAAAAAGTAAACCCATACCAAATGAAGTTTTACTTGAGTTACAAGAAAGACTAAATCATCTGTCAGAGGTTGATTGGGAAGATGCGCAACGGGGAATATATCCCAAGGAAGTATTATTTGATAATTCTTGGGAAGACTTTTTTCGTTATTATCCTGCAATCTTAATAGATATGCCCCAAATGTGGGAGCGTGCTAAAAACAAAAAATATCAAGAATTTGCTCCTGAGGTTGATATTAAGGGGTATCCAAACTACTACGCACAAAACTTTCACCACCAAGCCGATGGCTATTTGAGTGATGCATCAGCAAATTTATATGATTTGCAAGTCGAAATTTTGTTTGGTGGTTCTGCGGATCCAATGAGACGACGTGTTCTCGCACCCCTCAAGAACTCCTTGGAAGTTTTCAGCGATGTATTACCCAAGCAAATTAGAGTGTTAGATGTTGCTTGTGGAACAGGTCGGACACTCAAATCCATTCGCAGTACCTTACCTGAAGCATCCTTGTTTGGTGTGGATTTATCTCCTGCTTATCTACGCAAAACTAATGAGGTTTTATCTCAAATTCCTGGAGAACTACCGCAATTACTACAGGCTAATGCAGAAGAGTTGCCTTATTTGGATAACTATTTCCATGCAGTTACTTCCGTATTTCTGTTTCATGAATTACCAGCACCGGTTCGACAATCAGTTATAGAAGAATCTTTTCGTGTAACAAAGCCAGGAGGGACTTTTATTATCTGCGACTCAATTCAAATGAGTGATTCACCTCAAATGCAGGTAATAATGGAGAATTTTTCAGAAACCTTTCACGAACCTTACTACAGAAACTATATGACTGATGATTTAATGGAACGTCTGCATAAAGCTGGTTTTGAAAGTGTTGATACCCAAGTTCATTTAATGAGTAAGTATTTGATTGCTCGCAAACCAGTTTGATTTTGATGTCAACCTAATATTTTTCAAATATTTTCAAATAGTTAAAGACGCGAAATGTCGCGTCTTTATATGTGCAAATAAAAATATTGCTGCAAATAAATTATTGCTGCAATATTTCATTAAAGTAGATTGGTATTTTCAATTAATAATTACTGATTACAGTATTACCAAATAAGTTTCAATAGTCTTCTGTAAAAATTTCTAAAACTCATATACATAATCAACAACAAATACATCATAACTAAATCATTTAAATTTAGATAGATTGAGTTGTTATATATAATTGCCGAAAATCACAAAAGTAATATATCTAACAATAAGGCCAAATGTCGTTACGGTTAAAATTTTAACTGTAAATCTTGTAATCAGATAGAATTATTTTTTCAGGTGCTTAAATATAAATCAATGAAATACTACATAAACTTTCTACGCCCACTACCTCTGTAAGGTGTACCTTTACTGGGCCTTGTTGAATCTCTATTGGCTATCAATTCTTGGTTGTCGCTAGGTATAAATGATTGTTCAATTGCCTGTGCGGAAGTGGAAACAGCATTGAAAGCTAGAGAACCGAACATGAAAATTGTGACAAAAATAGAAGTGGCAGTACGCATAATAAATTTTTACTTTAAGACTCTCAAATCACTGATACTGAGTTTTATTTAGTGCATCCGGATATTTTGTCGTGAGTATTTTTTCTAATTTTTCTGTTTTGGCCTACCAAGTATTTAAATGTATTAGATTCATGCCTGAACAGTAATTTAATACACTAGAGAAAGAGATGCAATGCATTTAAATACAAATGATTAATCTTGAGAAAAGCTTTAAATACTTCCAATAAAATTAAATATCTATACTTCTCTGGTAATCTACTTAATTACCTATCTTGGACAAAATTTAAGACATATATTTTTAATCTGTGCTTTTACGTAATTTAAAAATTAAAATTCCTCAAAAATTATTTATTTTAAGTATTTATACTATTTATTTGTAGGAGTAATATTTGATTTATTTTTCAAATAAATTGAAAAAATATCAAGTTAAGAAGATTACAATTTTGTATTTTTACGTAAAATCAACTAGTGAATTTAAACAAAATTTACAGTAAAAGTAATTCTAAAAAAAATCTATATTTATAAGTATAGTTATGCCAAACGCATGTGAATTCCATGTCAAAACATATAAGTATCAATCACAGGTGTTATTTGAGAAAAATTGAGAAATCAGGATAAACCAAAGTAGGTCTTAAAACCGTTGATTTTCCATTAGTAAAACAAAATTCCATTTAATTCCATTTAATAAATTTTCAAATGGTACAAGAGATGGTAGATCTATAAGCATTGATCGCAGATGAAAAAAGGTGAAAGCACAAGTATTTAGAGGTGTAAACCAACTGTCCTACGAAGATATTCCAGTACCTTCCCTTTCTCCAGATGAGGTACTGGTAAAAATGCAAGTTGTTGGCTTGTGTCAGTCAGATATCAAAAAGATTCGCTATCCTCTTTATCAACCGCCACGTATATTTGGGCATGAAACAGCAGGTACAATTACTGCAGTTGGTCAATCCGTGAAGAATTGGCAAGTAGGACAGAGAGTAGCAGTAATGCATCATATTCCTTGCATGCACTGCGCTTATTGCCTCAATGATAATTTTTCTATGTGTGATACCTATAAAAATATTTGTACTACTGCAGGTTTTGTACCTAGTGGTGGTGGCTTTGCTGAATATGTTAAAGTTCCCGGTCATATAGTCAGCAATGGTGGTTTAATTCCTATTCCTGATGATGTCAGCTTTGAAGTTGCTAGTTTTGTTGAACCCACCAACTGCTGTCTGAAAGCGGTTAAAAAAGCCGGAATTGCTCCCGGTCAAACAGTTTTGATTACCGGTGCGGGTCCAATTGGCTTGATGTTCGTAATGTTAGTCAAGTATTTTGGTGCAAAAGCGATTGCTACTGATTTATTACCGTCAAGAATTGAAAAAGCTGTAACTTTGGGAGCAGAAGCTGCGTTTGATGCTCGCGATCCCCATTTACCTAGCAAAATAAATGATTTGACTAATGGTTTGGGAGTAGATGTAACTTTACTTGCAGTTCCAAGCGATAAAGCTTTTTTTCAGGCTTTGGATTGTACCCGCAAGGGTGGAAAAATATTATTCTTTGCAGAATTTCCCGATGAAGTCGAAATTCCTATTAATCCAAATATTCTTTACCGACGTGAAATTGATTTGATGGGTAGTTACAGTTCCTCATACCGCTTACAAAATTTAGCTGCAGATATTGTTTTTAAGGGTCGGATTGATGTGGGAGCATTAATTAGCGATCGCTATCATCTAAAAGATTTATCTGCTGCAGTGGAACAAGCTATTTCCCCAGCATCAGATACTTATAAAATTTTAATTCATCCTTAAAAAAGTAGGGGTAAAGGTAAGCCGATCAGAGTTGAGAATAATCGGAATCACTAATCCTGTTACCATTTCTTACCCATTACCCATTACCCATTAACCATTACCCATTACCCATTACTAACCCCAACTTTCTGCGCAAACATAATTAAGAACCTAAACGCTTTGACAATATAAACAGCGCATTCCTGAGGGGAAGAATCGTAAAATGATTGCCATGCTTGAGCTTTATCTTCATCGTAGTGTCTTGTTCTTTTTGGTTTATCTTCCAACCAAGATAGACGTACAGCATGACCGATCACAACATCAAGCACTATATATTCAGCAATTTGTAATTTAGGATTTTTCGCAACAATCACAGCAAGTTGCATTAATGCTTCAATATTTATCTGACGGTACTCTGGAGATTCAATTTTATTCAACAAATGTTCTACCGTTAGGGCAAAATTCTTTTCTCCTGGCGTCATCTCCGAAATCAATAATTTACTCTCAAGGCGATTGCGACGTTCTAATTTATCGCCAACAACTAAGCCTTGACAATGCTTCATTAACAACCATACTTGCTGATAAAAATCTTTTGGTACCCTTCCTGTAGTACCTTCAATATTACGAAAATGTCGCCATCCGTTGAGTGGATTTTCAACTTTTTCTGAACCTTCTCTTTGCAGGTTCCAATTAATTTCACTTTCCCTTTGTTGGCTGTGCAAAGATTCTTGCTGGCGTAAAACTTCACTTACACCCACATACTCTACCAAACAGTAACGTAACTTATTTCGCACCTCAAACGGCGAAAGTTGCATTAAATGTTCGTACGCTTCATCTTGAGTAACATTTAATTTCCACGCCAATTCACCAGTAATTAGTAAAATCAGATAGCCAACTTTAATAGTTATCAGTCCCTCAAATAATTGTGGCTCGGTATTAATTAAGTTACTCAAATAAATCAGAATCTCTTGAGTTAAGACCCGATCGCGAATATCCTCACCACAAAAATGATTGATTTTTTCGACAATTTCTTTATGGGATAGGGGTACGGTAATCAGAGAATCCTCATTGTAAGACCGACCAATAGCGATTTGCTTACCCCGCACCAGTAGACTTGTAACAACATCCGACAGGTGCATATCAGCCATTTGCAGCAAACCAGCAGCCCGTCGTACCACAGCCCAAATACCTAATTCTCCAGCTCTGGTATAAACTTCATTCAGTAAATCTTTTACCCTTGCAGGACATTCAAAAGTACCAAAACCGGTTTCAAATTCAAGTCCATGTAAGCGAGTTAGAGTTTGTAATAGCTCAACTTGTTCGTATAAATTTTCTGATGCGTGTAAATAAGACAATAATAGTTCTAAATTAGTTTCACACTCCATCTGAAATTCTTGGGTATGAGCTAATGGCCAAGTTTGTTCTCGATCGCAGGAGAGATAATAACAACGGGGGACAGCATTATCAACAGAGGAATAGGAAAATTCAAAGTTAGGTGAAACATCAATTCTTTCAATTGCAGAAGTCAACATAAACTGATTTAAACGACCCAGTTTTACTCTGACGCCATTAAATAAACCGTCTTTGAGATCTTGAAGTGACTTCATTAATTCTGGATTACCGGTTTCCATCATAGTCTGGGTCATACGAGTCAGCATCAAAGTTAAGGTAGGACGTCCCGGATCTCGCCAATATTTCTGGATATAAGCCAATGTGGTGGTAAATTCATCTAGGAGAAAATGGTAATCTAAAGTTAAATAAAACTGCTGAGAATCTAAAAACGAAGGTAAAAGAACTACAGTTTCGCCACCAATACGGAAAAATCTCGATGTTGTTAAACTACGGGGTAACCTTGCAGGACGTCCAGTTAAACCTAATTTTTCATTACACCCAATCTGTTCGTAAATGGTAATTAAGTCTTTAGCTTGACGAATTTGAATTGGTGCAACTTGTTGGGGTGTTTGAGTTGGAATCCCGTAAATTAAAAGTTTTTCTTGCAAATCTTCATTTGCAGCAATCAAAGCAATTTGCACCATCGGTTGGCGTTCTCTACCGATATACAGGTGTCTTCCCAAAGGATCCACATCACCCAATGCTAGCAATCCCTCATCCAACATTTGTCCGAGGAAATATAAACTTTGTGCCCAAACCAAAGGAATATTATCGTTCGGCAAACGAGGTTGGGAATGGGGCTCTAACTTTTCAGCTTCAAGTTTTTCTCGCGGTACATAATATAATTCTGGGAGCAAATACGAACCATTTCGTTCGATAACTATTTTCTGTAAAAGTTCTCGATAACGTTTAACCTGCGCTTCATTTTTGCAAAATAGCCCATCTAAATATAAATAAGTGAAAAATAAAGGCCATTCGCATTCTATATGTTCAAATTGCTGTAGTTCCTCAGGTTCGTAGTGCAAACGTTCGGTGTTTTCTATAACTGTTTGGTGTCCATCCCGTAAAAATCGCTTGCAACCATATTTTCCTTCTAGTTTACTAATTATCTCAGCACGGGTACGATCTTGTAATTCCTTATCTATGACTGCAAAAGCCGGAAAACTAATGATGCTCAATAATGCTGCATCTATTTCTTTTGAAGCTGATTCTCTAGGTAATAGGGATTCTAAGGTAATTCTGGCACGGGCAATTTCATCTGGAAGTGCGTGAACTACAGATGCTTGGGAACCCCTGACTCCAAATAAGTCCAGTCCATCAATAGCTTGTAGCGCGGCTTTAGCCATTCCTACAGAACTAGCATTTAATTCTGGATTACCATGATTAATCTTGTTACCTCTTTCCCAAATTCCGTAGTCTGGAGTGCGATAAGCCCGCCCAATATAGTAAATAAGATTTTGAACAAAATCAACTTCATCAATGGTATAGATTATCTGCAACCCTGATGCCGTCATCTGTGCCAATATCAAAATAAAGATGGACGTGGCATCCAGTTGCAAATGACCCCATTCGTGATCGCCAACGACAACATCCCCCGTTGTCGTATCATACTTGGCATGAAGAGCATTCGAGGGTGACTGATTATGCTTAAATTGCTCAACTTTATCAGCTTGTCGCATCATTGCAAATAGCAATCCCCGCATCAATTTGATGACACTATGCTCTAACTCGTATGTCCGACCAAGGTCTTCATCAATTTTGCGATATGCTAATGCCAATCCCCAAACGGCCAAAATACTATAAACGTTATCCCGCACCCAAGCATCCGTATAGTCACCGTGAGCAGTTATGGCTGTGGAAGCAGGCAACAAACCAGTAATTGGATTCTGGCGTTGAAGAATAATAGTCTTGATTTGCTGATAATAATATTCGAGGCGAATTGGTACGTCCGTGGCTATTTTCATGTTAATTTCCAGAGCTTTTAAGGAATTATCACCCTTCAGCCTTGAAGTAAATTATATCTATTAAGATATAAAATTTTCTGTAATTAATGATTGTATTACTAATTTAATCTTTTAGAGAATAATTGCTATGGAACTTATATACAAATGTATTTAGATTTTATTTTTGGATGAAGTATTGTTTAAAAATAATATTTTTTCGGCATTTAGAGATTTTAGAAGAAAATTAAAGTAAATATGTGAAAAATGCCGATAGTTAAGTCTCATAAAAATCATTTTATAAAATAAACTTAAGTTTATTTTTCAAGATGTATTTTAAAGGTAAATTTTTAGGATATATCTTTGGAGTATATTTTCAACATGTGCGTTCGGGACGTACTTTTAAGATTTACTTTCAAGATATATTCACACCCATCTTAGCTTAGTAAATTATTTTGACTTGTACTATCAAGAATAATCATAGTTTATAGTTTGCTAAACTCTAATTTTATTGACGTTCTACATTTAATCATAAATTCTAGACAAAATAAAATATACTTAAGAAAGGCGATGACACTGAGCGCTAGTGTCAAATAATGCACATTTTCTCAAACTTGTCTACTCTTAAATTTAAGCTGAACTCAATCTTTTATTAATAACACTAAATGTACGCCAACATGCAAGAATCAAGTTATTTAGCTGCCAAGATAAAATTACCTAGAAGGTGTAATTATTGTATTTCCAGCGAATAAATATTTGATTCCGTTCGCTCCTTATTAACTTATAGGGTTAACATTATTGTTCGCTCCGACCAAATCGACGAAGAAAGCTAATAAGTCTACAAATTATTACTTCCAAGTGCTGTAATCATCAGAATAACATCGGAAGTTAGATAAAAATCCTGCGTTTGTTAATTAATATATTTCGCCCTTAACAAGGATAAATTTGGAGGTCAAGAAATAAAAACTACAATATCTTCACAAAATAATCGGTGTTATTACATGTTTTTACCTCCTATCATATCAAAAAAAAACATCAAATAAATTGTAAAAATTTTGACCCATTCGAAATTAGAATAAAAATAGAAGATTCCCTTGACACAGAATTTCATAGTAGTAAAATTTACTCTAAGAAAATTGAAATTACAGCACATAAAAATAAATGTGTGCTGAATATCACATACTTTCTCTATAGAGGGGTAGGATCTACCGGATAAGTAACTTCCGGGTTAGTATTATGACTTATAGTGTCTAATTATAGTGTCTAATTGGTTTATCAATTCCAATTCTTGAGATTTTATGGACAACAGTCCACACGAAGGCAGTAATATCCTCCTCTGAACTGGCGAGCTTGTCTCCCAGTACGGGGGAGACAATAGGAGGGGATTATGCTTGCACAGAATGTTAGCAATAATGTTGTTGACATAGAGGACTTGAGCCGACTCAAATCAGATTTAAATCGTTTACAAGCTGTTGATGTTGGGGAGTATATTAGCAAGTTGCCTCGCAAAAAAAGGGCACTTGCATTTCGGCTTCTGAATAAGGGTCAAGCGATTAACGTTTTTGAATATTTACCACCGGAAATACAGCAACAGCTAATTAATTCATTGCACGACGGTCGAGTCGTGCAAATTGTTGAAGAAATGAGCCCAGACGAGCGGGCTGTTTTATTTGACGAACTACCTGCGGGGGTTGTCAAGCGTCTTTTACACGAACTCAGTCCGGAGCAGCGTCAAGCAACAGCAACAATTTTGGGCTACCCCGAAGGAACTGCAGGACGGGTCATGACTACGGAATACGTACGCTTGCAAGAGGGATTAACTGTAGGGGAAGCTCTAGAAAAAATTCGTCGTCAAGATCGGGATAAAGAGACTATCTACTACGCTTACGTTACAGACTACAACCGCAAACTGAGGAGTGTGGTTTCCCTGAGGCAGTTATTATTTTCGTTACCTGATGCACTGTTGCGGGATATAGCTAGCGATCGTGTAGTGAAAATTAAAACTGAAACTCCCCAAGAAGAAGTAGCGCAATTAATGAAGCGTTATGATTTGATTGCGTTACCCGTAGTTGATCGCGAGAAAAGGTTAGTTGGAATAGTTACCATAGATGATGTCGTAGATATTCTTGAGGAAGAAGCTACAGAAGATATTCAAAAACTAGCCGGTGTAAGTGGTGGAGATGAAGCAGCTTTATCACCTCCCCAAGTAACAATTCGCAAGCGTTTACCCTGGTTATTGGGGAACATTGCTCTTTATGTTACTGCTGCGAATGTAATTGCACCTTTTCAGCAAGTAATTACTATTGTCCCGGTATTGGCAATTATTATGCCGATTTTGGCAAATAGTAGCGGCAATGTGGCTTTCCAAGTTTTATCTGTTACTGTCAGGGGGTTAGGTGTAGGTGAAATAACCCCAAAAGATACCCTTAAAGTGCTTCGTAAGGAGCTTTTAGCTGGTTTAGGTACAGCGATTGGATTAGGTAGTGCTTTGGCTGGATTATCGTTAATGTGGGCACCATCGGGAGAACATTGGGTATCCTTTGTCGCTGGTGCTGTAATGTCAGTAAACGTTCTCATTGCTGTAACCTTAGGGACAGTATTGCCGATGGGTTTCAAACAATTAAACTTGGACCCGGCATTAATTTGTGGACCTTTGATGACAACTACGTTAGATGCTATTGGTTTTTTGACATTTTTATCGTTAGTTTCATTTGCTTTGCAAGTATTGCCCTAAGTTCCAGAATTTAAAGATTGTTGCTGCTATGCATGGGCAAGATACTGTGAACACTCGTGTACTCGAAAGCTATTAGTCATTGGTTCGATCGCACTACATTCTCGACCTAGGAAATTTTTTTGTTCCCTGTATTTCGTTTCCTATTCCCTTTCAAGTAAAATATGCGATGTCTCGGCCTATATATCTACTGCTATAGGTTCTTGTTTGGGATTACCCTAGGTCTAATTTAACTAGGTTCAATTTAAAATAATAGCTCGTTATATTGGTAGAAAGCGTTAGAAATATTGATTGATTATTGGAGATTGGATGGGCACAGTTATTTTCTGTGTTTCAACAGGTATTTTATTTTCCTAGGCATTAATCAACGAGCTTTAGACTAAAGTGTCTGTAGGACATCGAGAAAATAACCAATGACTAAAACGTTAATTTTATACGGTAAACCTGAATGCCACTTATGTGAGGGTTTACAAGAAAAATTAGAACAAATTCAAAATATCCCGTTTAAGTTAGAAATTCGTGATATCACAACTCGTGAAGATTGGTTTACAGCATATCAATACGAAGTTCCTGTTTTATTCGCTGCTGAAACTGATTCAGAAAGTTTGCAACCGATACCGCGCCCTTCACCTCGTGCAACAGTAAAACAACTAGAAAAAATTCTCCAGAAGTATCTTTGAGTATTTGTATGTAGAAAAAAATAGTGCAAAATAAGCGGATAAATTGGCACAGAGAAACAGAGGCAGGATATAAACTTACCTCATGGCAACGACGAAGTTTAAAATCAGGGTAAACAAGTAAACAGTAATATTCGCCAAAACTCAGCTTAATATATTTGGTTGCAAGTATGGAGCATTAGTATAGGGTCATAATTCAAAGGATCTTGACCAAACAACATAGTTTTATTGCTCTTATTAACGGTGACTGTCTACTCATTTATTCTCAAGCGACGTCGTTGACTTTGATTTCTCATCCCTTTGTTTGTGACGAGGTTGATACAATGAAACTGCGGGAATTGCTTGCGGCGATCGATGAAAATATTCAATTACCCAAACATCCAGCAATGGATGAGGAAGTTAAGGGTTTAACAACAAACTCCCACGCAACAGCTCCGGGGGATTTATTTATTGGAATGCCCGGTACGCGCGTTGATGGTGGTGATTTTTGGCAAAGTGCTTTAAAATCTGGGGCTATTGGTGCTGTTATTTCTTCCCAAGCTTTTGAGAAACATCCACCAACAGCTGCCGATTGCGTGATAAGTGGTACTGATATGCCGAAAATTTGCGCTCAAATAGCTTCTACCTTTTACGACTATCCCGGTCAAAAGCTTAAGATGGTGGGAGTTACCGGCACAAACGGTAAAACCACTACTTCTCACCTGGTTGAATATTTTTTACATCAAAGCAAATTGCCTACAGCTTTGATGGGTACCCTTTATACTCGTTGGCAGGGATTTTCCGAAACTGCGATTCACACCACTCCCTTTGCTGTTGATTTACAAAAACAGTTAGCTGCAGCCATAAATGCTGGTAACGAGTACAGTGTAATGGAAGTCAGTTCCCATGCTTTAGCCCAAGGTCGGGTATTGGGTTGTCAATTTGATGTAAGTGTGTTCACTAACCTTACTCAAGACCATTTGGACTATCACAAAGACATGGATGACTATTTTGCTGCTAAAGCATTATTATTTAGTCCTGACTATCTTAAAGGAAGAGCCATAATTAATTCTGATGATTCCTATGGGAAAAAACTAATTGAATCTTTAGAGAAAAGTCAGGTTTGGAGTTACAGCGTCAATGATTCTACTGCTGATTTGTGGATGAGTGACCTGAACTACGAGTCCAATGGGGTTAGTGGTAAACTTCATACACCCAAGGGTGAAGTAGAATTTCGTTCGCCTTTAATCGGTCAATATAATTTAGAAAACTTATTGGCTGCTATAGGTGCTGTCTTACATTTAGGATTAGATTTACAGCTAATAGCTAATGCCATTCCACAATTCCCTGGAGTTCCGGGAAGAATGGAGCGGGTACAAATTAATTCTCAACAAGATATTAGTGTAATTGTCGATTATGCCCACACTCCTGACAGTTTAGAAAATTTATTGAAAGCATCCCGTCCATTTATTCGGGGTAAAATGATTTGCGTTTTCGGTTGTGGTGGCGATCGCGATCGTACCAAGCGTCCCCAAATGGGTAAAATCGCTGCTGATTTTTCCGACAAGGCTGTTGTGACTTCAGATAATCCTCGTACTGAAGACCCAGAGAAGATTTTGGAAGATATTCTGGAAGGAATCCCAGACTCAGTTAATCCAACTGTAATTTGCGATCGCGCAACTGCGATCAAAACAGCAATTTTGAATGCAGAATCTGGAGATGGAGTCTTAATCGCCGGGAAAGGACATGAAGACTATCAAATTTTAGGTACTGAGAAAATTCATTTTGATGACCGAGAACATGCACATGATGCTTTAGTGGTACGAATGAAGTAGAGAACTTGGGGATTAGGGATTTGGTAATTGGTAATTGGTAATTGGTAATTGGTAAT
>JGI1201J43222_100179_pt1 | contig 20575 bp, 17 predicted proteins | sample MastesBC008_FD_43222 | JGI IMG/M metagenome (IMG submission 43222) | reverse complement strand
GTTTCAATCCCTGATAGGGATTTTAGTGAGTTTCAACTGCTCGTAATGGAACCCTTGCTATATTTAGTTTTCAAGGTACATTTGCGCCAACCTCATCTAAAATACTGTTTCAGCCGCAGGAGTGTCAAGAGTGCAACTCGAAAAAATTGCTCAAACCCTTACATAGAGAAGATTTCAAGAGTTGCGCCAACCTCTTATCTAGTGAAAATCGCTCAAAGCTATGTGCAGTAAGGATTTCAGCCGCTAAATTTAACAACTCATTTCTAAGACCCACAGGTTGGCGCAAAAGACTAGCAAACATCAAGCAAAAAATACTGTATTATCTCGTGGGACTTCACCACCAATACGCTCAATTTTTGGTTGACAACAACCACACAGCGAATAAAAACGAATGCTATCAACAGAAGGTTCAATTACCTTCGAAAGACGCGATCGCAGTCTAGCATATTGGGTATCGGTTAAATCGCACTCAAAAACAGAATACTGCATCCACTGCCCATAGGACTTAAGAATTTTATGAATTTTAGTGCGACGTTTATCTTCAGGAATATCGTAGGAAACAACAACAAACATTATGGATCGAGGAACTGAGGGTAAAGGATAATTTCGATAACTTGAGCATTCTCAATTAACCAAATTCCCAGGCGGATTATTGAGCTGGTAAGTCGTATTACTTCACGATTAAAGGTGGATATTTATCGGTTTCCCCCATGAGATATTTACCCAACAACCGGGCTTGAATTTCAAAAGCTTCTTGATAGGTCTTTTTGATTTTCAAAACTGGATGGGTAAATTTTGTCAGTTTTTTCTCCTGATATAACCTCAGAAACTCGTGTAACTTCTCCTTAGTTAGAGAAACCGCATTACTAATCGGTTCTTTCTGAAAATCAGATGGTTTGAAAATTTTGCGGTTGATTGCACCAAGAACCAACGAATCGACAATCAAAGGACGGAATTCTTCCATCAAATCTAACGCTAAAGATGGTCTACCGTAACGTTCAGTGTGTAAATATCCCAAATATGGATCGAAACCAACAATATTTAAAGCACCTTGAATATCGTGACGCAATAATGAGTATCCCAAACTCAAAAGGGAATTAACTGGATCTGTTGGTGGACGACGATTCCGGGAATTAAAACTAAAATCATCCACACGAATAAAGTTATCAAAACAACTAAAATATGCGGCGCTTGCAGCACCTTCACAACCACGAATTGAATCGATTGTAGTTGCTTTATGCAAAGAAACTAAAGAATTCTCAAGTTGACTTATTCCCTTACTGACATTGATATCTGGATAGTTGCGCTGAGTTTTTAATAAAGATTTACGGTAATTTTTCAGCTTTCCTCTGACAAAAGCCTTGGTAACATGAATCGCTTGAGTTGAATCACCAGCAGCTTTCCACTGAGCGGAACGCAGGAAAATATTTTTATTCATTTCTGGTTCCAAGCGAGCGATATATTTACCATTCAGAGTGAGGAAAGTCAGGGGGATTTTGTTGTGAACTAATTCTGCGATCGCAGCGGGGGAAATACTCGCCCGACCCATAACAACCACACCATCAACTTTCAGTAAAGGTACATCTAAAATAGTTTTCTTTTCAAACCTTACATTCAATCTTTCATCAACTTTTCCAATAAAAGTATCTTCCTGAGTGACATAAACAGTACCCATTTTTTATTTCTCCTTATTTATTATTTTGATGATTAATCTTCAGATTCAATATATTTACCAACTTTATCTACCAATTTTGGTAAACATTGCTCTGATAAACTGCATCCCCTACATCTTTTACTATAAACAGCCCGTGGCATTATTCCTGTTTCGATTATCCTGGTAACATCAGCAATAGTATTAATAGTTTGTTGTCGCAGATCATCAGAAATTTCTACTAATTGTCTTTGATGGGTTTGAGCATAATAAACATACCCAGTCTGCACAACTTTCCCTATCATTTCCTCCAAACACAAAGCTTGGGCGCAAACCTGTAATTCATCATTATCCCATTCACCTTTTTTTCCACGTTTATATTCAACTGGATAAAACTCTCCATTTTCTGATTCAATTAGATCGGATTTACCAATTAATTGATATTTTTCAGATTTCAACCAAATTGCTCTAACTTGCCAAGTTTCTTCTTGATTACCTTCACCGGTTGTATGTACTCTTTCATGTAAACTAGTACCTTCAATAGTGTATTTATTATCAATAAACTCACCGATACAAAACATTCTCCAACAACGATGAGAACAATAGGCATATTGATTTAATGCCGCGATGGGAATATATTCAGTCATGATTTAAAACTCGCTATTTTTTATATAATATTTACGGAATCATTATCCTATTAGATAAATTTAGGATCCCCCTAAATCCCACTTGGAAAGGGGGACTTTGAGAAAATTTATAGCAATCAGATTTGATTTATGAATGGGTGATTCCTGTAGAGATGTTGCATGCAACATCTCTACAATTTACCTTATGAATAGATTACAAGGAGCCATTCCTAATCCATTGTCTGATGAGGATTTATTATTTTCCTCTGCCGCTTAGTGATGGAAGAGCAATAAAGTAATACCTAAATTCTTCTGACCATCCCCATCCCCATGGGGGTTTTCCGTCCAACTCCTGCATATAAAGCAAAATCAGCAAGAGTATTTATTTTCTTAATTGCTTCTGCATCTACATTACCCATGATGCGATAGCTAATCTCACCGACACAACCAATAAATTTACTTCGAGAATCACTAGCAATTTCTGTTTTAATGTTAAAGAAACTGGGATAAATCGACTCGATAAATTCGGAATCAAACTCTATTCCACTATACTTATTCCAGCGTTTTAACAAACTTCTAAAAACCAAATCCCTCGTAGGTAAACCACTATCATAACTTCCTTGACGGAAAGCTGTTGGAGTTGCAAAGACAAAAGTAATTGTTTTCTCGGTGTTACTTGCGCGATCGTATAATTGAGAGTAACTGCAAGCATTTGCCCAAGGTTGAATAGATTGGGGAGTACCTTGAATGCTAGTAATAAATAAATCTGCAGAACCTAAATGCCAAGGTTGTTCGGGGTTAATATTTAGCCATAGTTGCGTTAGTTTCCCAAATAGGGTGTCATCAAGTAATGATATCCTCCACCAACATGGAGTACCGGAGTTAATAGGTTTTTGTTGCTGATACTGCAAGACATGAATTTTTCTTTTGTCTATATATTTTTTGTCTGTGTATTTCCTGTCTGTGTATCTTGGAGGGTCTAATTTTACTTGTAAAGGAGAAAGAGTAAAGGCTTTATCTGCGGTAGAATCATGTAGAATATCACCCAATGTGCGATCTACTGAACTCACAAGGTTGAGGAATAATGCATGGTAGTGTCTTCCCGTTAGGAATTGTGGATAGATCGTTGACTGTGGTAGGAGGTTGAGGATTAAGCTGTGGGGCATTTTTTTGTTCTTTAGAAATTATGAATCATGAATCACAAAGTTATGATTGCATTATTGAAAATTTTATTGTTCTAAAGATATTAAATAATTGTTGATTTGTTTCACATACAGAGGATATTGTTGTAGCGCAAAAGAAATCGCTTTAAACACTTGGCTAGAATCGATATCATCATATTCATGAACCAAACGATTTCTTAAACCTGCTGACGGTGCTAATTTTATAGCTAAATCTTCAGTGATTACATCACATTTAGCAAGCTCTATAAATACTTCAAAATTACTAACCACATTATCTGGCTGTAGTCTAGATAAAATATGGTTATTTATATCTATTGCTGATTGAATCATTAATTGCAATAGTCTTTCTACAATGAGTTGCTTATTAAAATCACCAAGAAAATCATCAAGGCTAACATCAGAAAACTGTTCCAGGGTATTATAATATTTCGCAATCAACCTTAACCTAGCTAAAATAATTTCAGAATCTATACTACTCATGTTGATTTTGACCAATTATTTAGATCTATTGCAATCAATTTATGTTGCTCTTCACGGAATTTTTTCAGTTCTGATTCTGGCTTTAAGGATGTTAAGCGAAAATATTCAAAACCATAAGGATCTTTTTCAAAAATTAAAATACCATCGCGAGCAACAAAATGAGAAATTAACCAAGAACAATGATTTAGTTCGACTACATCGATTTTCTCGGGATTAATATCTAATACTTCTCCAATCAACATTGGTAAATCAAATCTACCCCAAGCCTTTGTATCATCGTTATCTTGTTTATTGTCATATAAAACTGCAAAATCCCAGTCGCTATTATTACCAGCATTACCTGTTGCTCTCGAACCAAACAACACTAGCATTTTCAAGTAGGGAATTTTTTCTGGTAGTTTTTGAGCTAGTTTCTTGATATTTTCAATGTCAGGTGATGTTTCTAGCATGGGTATTTCCTATTACTATTCACCGTATTTTAACGCTTTGATATATTTGATATAGCAATCATATTTGATTCGTAAACAGATGAATCCTGTAGGGACGTTGCATGCAACGTCTCTACAATATTGATTTTCATAAGTGATTTAGGATTGCTATAATGGCAGATTTATTACTGTGCTCTTTGCGCTAACCAGCAATAAAACATTCATCATCTGGAAGACGTAACTGTTTAAATTTCATTGCGATCGCTAGTATTCCTGACAATCCAGGTAATATTGTATAGTCTTTAGTTAGATCGTCACATTCAACGGTGATTGGATATGATGCGATTCCTTCTTTGCGGAGTTGATAAATCGCAGCAGCATTTGTTCGAGGACAAATAATTATTCCTGGAAATAAGTCTTTTTCTAGTTCTGCGAGTAAGGGTGTGGGACGAATCGCATCTTCTAGTTTGCGGATAATTTGAATGTTTTTGAAAGCTGTTAGTTTATTGAGTTCTAGGTTGATAAAATCTTGGTAATCATCGGGGTAAGACAAACGAAAGCTCAAGTCATAGGTGTTTTCTGCTCGTGCTGTTAATTCAATTAATTCATCTTTTTTCTGGAACTCGTAATACCTCAGTAGATGAATTGGGTCTAAAATTGTTTGTTCTGACTCATCAAGTAGAAATCCATGGGGGTCAGTAATTGGGAGGTTTTCAAATAAGCTATCTCGGAATTTAAATAAGGGAGAATAGCTAGCTTTCCAAATTTCAGCGAATTCTTTTAATTCGTTTACTGCTTCATCTCTTTCTGAAAAAATTTCTTCATAATCTGCTAAAGTTATATTTCCTGCTTGAAATTCTTCCCAGTCATCAGGAAAGTTAGCTTTGATAAATGTTCTGACAAAAGCTTGACCACCTGGTAAAAATTTCCAACCTTTCTTCAAATCTTTCACTGGAGTTTTAGCAATATTTCCCGCACCCAATAAAATTTTCATTCTCCAGCGATAATCATCCCAGGTGCGATTTCCTCCCAAACAATCTTTTAAAGTGTTGAATAATTGAGGGATATACTCGCTACCAGCTAAATTTTTGAGTTTATTTTCCAACTCTAGCAACGGACGTGCGATTTCTAAAAATGCTTCCGAACGCCAATATGCATGTAAAAATGGTTTATCGAGACAGGATATTTTTTCTAAGGTCTTTTTGAGTGCTTCCCGTCCTCCAATAGTATTTAAAGAAGATACACCTGAACAAGATAAACCTTGCTCCCAAGCTGTATCGGGTAAATAGGCGATCGCATCGGAAGGAATATCGGTTTTGGTCTTACCCAGCACCCGTCCAACGCGTCCTAATCTTTGCCAAAATGCGGCGCGATCGCGTGCGGAAAATATTAACCAGTCTAAGTTTTGGCGCTTTGTTTGAATATTTCGTTCGAAGTTAAATCCGACATCGACTGTGCTGGTAGCAAGGATAATTTGTTTTTGAGCGGCTAATTTGCGATCGAGTTGTGGTGTTGAACCTGTAATCCGTCCAAATTTATCTTCAAAACCTTTGTGCTTGAGTAGGTTAGCTAATCTATTAATATTATCTTTGGAGTCGAGAATTACCGCGCCATTTTGTTCTGGTTTTTCTTGGATCCGCTCTACTATCTCGTTTGCTATTGCTTGTAGTAAATCATCTCGTCGATCTGGTTTTGGTCGTAGTTCTAAGTTGACTGCTGTTTGGGAAGGTAAAAGCTGAGAGTTTTGATTTTCACTATTTTTATTCTCACCGTCAATTCTGGTAATTTTCACACCTTGCTTTGCTAAACTTTGTAATGCAGCTTCACAAGCAGGTTCTGGTGTAGCGGTTAGTAAAACAACTTTTCTCTGATTTTTAAAAAAACCAAAAACATGATAGTAGGCAAGATAAAATAACAATCCTACTAGTTGTTTTGCATCGTAAAGATGGAATTCATCAAAAATAACTGTAGCGAACCTGGTGTAGAAACCATTAGCAATGTTATCGCGATCGAGTTTGTTGTAAGCAAAGAACGTCGCATAATAAAAGATATCAGGATTTGTCACCAATAAAATAGGTCTATTTGCTCCTACTTCTGGGAAAATTATCGCTGGATTGCGTAGTACGTTATATAGTTTTTCCCCGGAACGTTTACCAACTTGATCATCAGACCAGTTTTTGATTTCTTTTGCAGAAGCAGATTTGACAACGTGGGGTAAACCAGCATCTTTAACGAATTTTTCTGCTGCTTCTCTCTGTTGTTCGATTAAAGCGTTAGTGGGAGCTATGTAAATTGCATTTTGTTTGGGATTATGAAGTAAAACAGTTAATCCCGCTTTAGTTTTTCCCGTACCCGTTGGGGCTAAATCTAGGATAATGTCTGCATTCCGTGACTCTTCAAAGACATCGACTTGATGTTGAAGTGCGTTACCCATGAAGGATAATCGATCGGATAAAGACTCACAAGCAGCAATGCTTCGAGGTTCTAACTGAATAAATATGTTGCGATCGGACATTAATTATTATTTGCTCCACAGAAACACAAACCAGCAGGAATAACTGTTTCTCCAACCTTCCAAGCTGCACCCCGAAAACGAAGATTTTTCACTATTGGTGCGGGAGGTATGGAAATTAAGTCAAATGTGAAAGCTTCTAAGTTTGAGGGTAGATCGGCGGAGTTGAGATAATATTGAGTCTGATATTCTCCGTCTGGTAGCGCGGTTACGGGTAACTCATCAATAATATTCACCCTGACTTTACTCATGAACTTTCCGACCCGGATATAATCTGCTAATTGACAATCTCCGAATACCAAAGTTTGAAATTTATTACCACGTTCAATCATACGCAGTCTTCCAGTTTGAGGAAAGTTACTGGGTCTAAAACTATTGGGTTTCTTACCCTGACGTTGTAACGGTAAATCTTTTCTTGAAGTTGCAACGCGGTTATTAGTCATTGAATACCAATAACTATCAGAAAGTGCATTAAATCTTTCAAATCTGTATGTGATTCTGCCATTTTTTGGTGAAGCAGGTAAAATGTAACAGATATTTTTAATTGATGCAAAATCTTCTTTGTAGGTAGGTCGTCCAGTTTGCTTACCTTGAAGTCTGTAAGGGGAATTTGCAAACCCAAAAGCATAGGTTAAAGCATAATTCCCGATTGCTCCTTCAGTGTAGTAAGTATCAGACAACTCCCTAGAAGCAAAAAAGACTGGTTCGAGAAAATGTAATTCTACAATCTTTGCTGTCTGAAAAGGAATTGCTGACATAAGTTAATTTCCTGCTTCTACTGTTTGTTTTTTCGTTTTAGTTTCTTTTTTTGTTTTAGTTTTTTTGTTATCGGTAGAAACTTGACGGAAAGATTCGTAGGATTGATTTAAACGTTTTAGGAAATTATCGCGTTCTTCTTCTGACCAACTATTTTCTACATCAGTAATTAATGCTGCTAATTCTGAATCTGATAATTGCACCGAAACACCTCTACGATTTTTCCAAGTTGAAATAACTTCCTTAGTACCTTCAATTAATCTTTTGATATTTAAAGGATGTTCTACAGGTTTCGGTAAGACATCATAGGTAGATTGGACTAATTCCAAAGAACTAGGAAGCTCGCAAATACTACCAAATACACCCAATATTTCATTTTCCATTCTCCCAACGCGACTAGAAACAGCACCATAACGGGATGTAAATAGAATATTTCCAATCACATAACGCAATTCATCAGCGGTTACATCTTTGAGAGTGACAACATCAAGAAAATGTACTCCAGGTTTAATATATTCGCTGGTATTTAAAGCAGTTGAAGCATTACCTTTTTCATCCCGCATTGTTCCATTTTCATAAATTGCGTTAATTGTGCGATCGCCTAATAGGTCAGTAGCAGATAAAATACTAAAAGCGTCTTCTGTCCAAATTCTACTTTTTTGGGCTCCACCTCCACCAGCAGCAAAACCGTAAAGAAAGCAATCTATACACATTTCACAGGGTGAATTAGTATTTAAAGAACATAGAGAACCATCTTTACCTTTACTCACGTACAATAATTCATGAGCTCTTAAATGTTCTCTTCCGTAGCGTCTTTCTGGTGCTACTTGTTTGCGTTTTGTCATTACTAAACGCTGAATAATACTTTCATCATTCACACTAGTTTGTACTGCTTCACTACAAATTCTTTCTCCAGAACCTTCAGTTCTAAATATAGTTTCAGATTTAGTTGTACGTGAAACTATTAGAGTTATAAATCTTCCTTTAGGAAAATTTTCGTAGTTTTTAGCAAGTATAGAAGATAGCTTTTCAATCGACATGATGTAAACTCCTTATTTTTTCAATTAATATTTATTTTTTAACTAAACTAAATGGATACATGAATTTCAGAATCTTCACTTTCTTTATTGTCTTTATTTTTTTTAGAAAGCTGCTGATGTGCTTCTTCGTAAAAAAATAAATATGCTGCTTCTAATTTCTCTTTATCTGAAAGTAATTTTTCTGGACGTCCTTGATATATCTCTTCATAAAGTTTTCGTAAGACACTATAAAAAGACTTAACTTGTTCTCGTTTATTTAAACCCACACGATAGTCGCGAATCCGATCCAAACGTGTATGGTATTGCTGCGCTAACACAGCAAACATAAAATCTAAATCCATATAAGATTTGTGCGATCGCACAGCGGATGTAAAAGCAGTAAATGGTTCTGTAATCGATGTTCTCTTGAAAGAACTACCTTTTAAGTTTGCTTCTGCTGCTATCTTTGCAGCTTCCTTGAGATACTGTGTTAATAGTGAATTATCATGTGACATTAGACCCTCCAAACTCTTTAATAAATTATTTAATGGTTCTTTAATCCGACTCCAAATAACACTTAAATTTGGTTCGTCCTGTTCTCGCAAAATCCAACGTAACAAGACATAATAAAGTTCTATTGGTCTTCTACAAGCACGAGCTAGATCGTATAAACAGTCATCAGCTTTTTGAATACTTGCAACAGATATAGCCAGCTTCCCAATACATCTCAGTCTGTCACGGATTTTTTCTGCTTCCTGTCGGTTATATTGTCCATTTTCCAGTAAAGTTTGTAATACTCCCGGTATTCCTTCAACCCTTCCGTAAATGTCATCAGATGGTTCAACTTCTAAAGTTCCACCTAAAATAAAAGGAAAACCAAACTCTAAAGATAAAGAAAGCTCTAAAGCTAACCACAAAGATTTTAGTAATGCGACCGAACTATTTGTTTCTCCCCAAACTAGTGGAATAACTACACTTTTATGAATGAATTGCGAACGTTTAGGAAATGCAAAACCTACGACTTTATTAGCTTTGAAATTAATACTATTATTTCGATAAAGTTGTAACTCATCAACTGTAACCGTTCCACCATCAGGATTAGTTTCCGCAGTTCTTTTGAGGAAATCACGCCAAATTTTTAATAACTCAGGTGCAGAACCTTTTGGTAAGGAAAAATGTAAATAAAGTGGATTTGTTTTATTCGCAGCAGGGAAATTTGCCCCAACAGCCATTAATTGATAAGCTAAAGCAGCAATCGAGCCCACTTGTCTTTTCGGCTCATCAGTAGTACCACCAGGTAAACGGTTAGAAAAAGATTGTACTTTTGTTCCCGGAGGTACATTATTTTTCATAAGATTATTGATGTCACTAGAACTAGAACCTAGAGAGCATCTGTGTTTCGGATTCGCTTCGATGTAACTTTCTAAGTATTTATCTCCATTTAATTTAGTTGCGATTGGTAAATTTAGCATTTTACTAACTGCTGCAATGATCTCTTCTGAGACTTCATAATCCTCCAATTCTTCCGTAATTTCTTTTCTTAATTCAAAAGATTCTCGTAATGCTGATTTTATTCCCTCAATCCCTTTAATTACACCTTTTACAGCAAATAAAGCTCGCCCATACTGAACCTCGAATTCCTCTAAGACAACCCTTTGCTGTTGGGAAATACCTGTATGTTCAGCAATTTTATTCCAAACATCTTTTGGATTTAACTTAGTTTGACGGTAACTAATATACGCAGCTTTTAATCCTTCACAAATCGCAAATTCTTCAGGATTACTCACAGGTAATAAGCCTAAATCACTGGCTTTAGCTATTGCATCATTACCAGCATATTTACCATATTTATTGATAGAATCAGAAACTTTATCTGCTTTAAATCCTGCTTTTTTCTTTTCTAATAAAGCTTGTACATTTATCAGTACCTCATCAATATTTTGTTCAATTGCTTGTGGTGCAACCTTAATCCCCGCTGTAGTCGCTCGGACTAATTTTTCAACGCTATTTCCAAAAACTCCATCGATTTTATTTTTCCAAACAATAGCTATTTCTTGTACTAAATCTTCTATTGGAAAACTTTCTTTTTCCAAACTCCCACCTAGAAACAACTCCCCATCAGGAAAAATTGCTAAAGGGTTCAAACCATACCTTTGCAAAACCTCTTCACAAGCATTCAACAAAAGCGCAGTGATATAACCCCTATCTTCGGATAAACGAACTCGAAATAATTTACAAGCTCCACCTAAAGCATCCGTTAACTCTGCTTCTAACTTACGAAACCGCAACACATCAGGAATACCCAAATCAAATAAATCTGCAGATCTCACCATCGCTGCATATTTGTCAATATTTGGATCTTCAGGTAAAAATCTTGCACCATCAGTAATATTATGACCGGAATGACGCTCAATTAACTTTCTAACCAATTCCAAATCATCATCAGACTTAATAAAACTCGACACTCGAGCTTTTTCTAACTGCTCCTGCAGAAATTCTTTATCTCTCGCCAGAGTTTTGACAGTTCTCCCTTCGGAGTCTAGCTTATTAAGGTCGTGAACTGCAGTTGCTGCAAGTATCAAACCTCTTTTATTATCATCTACTCCAGCAATATGACTAACTGTAAGCACAAATTGACAAGCTGAATCTAAATGCTCCGCAAGTGTCGTTCCTTCCCTCACACCATATTGATTGTGATGTGCGTGATGCTCGTAAAGCTGGGGACGAATTTCGGTGAAATAAATCTCCTCCAAGGTTTTCGGAGGACGATTTAAAAGTGTAGTATATCTGGGCATAAGTAAAAACTCTGATGCTCGACTTATTTTATTTACAATGAATAAGCTTTGAGATTGTTATTTACACGGATATTTATTGATTTCAAACTAAAGCTATTTCTTTATCAAGATTGATGTATGGTCAGCAGACATTTTTGAAATAGTCATTCTTAAAATTTTGATTGCTTGTAGAGACGCAGCATTGCTACATCTCTACATTCGTCAAAACTAATGAAATAGATTGCTAGCTGCTAAATGTAATTGCAATAGCGCTTCTATTCATTTTTGCATGTACACTAAAGATAATGGCACACATAAAACAAAAGTGCAAGTACATTTTAGCGGATGCCCAGAAAAAAAGACACAATTACACTTTCAATTCCCCCTGGAACCAAGGAAAAACTCGAAGAAATCGCCCGTAAGTTCAATATTACGTGGGGCAAAGAACCCAGTATTTCCGGGTTGATTGTAGCGATTGCAGAAAAATCTTTAGAGGTTGGAAAGCCCTTCACACTTGAATCTAACCAAATTAACGCATTACGACAAGCTATTAAAGCCCTCAATGACGCAGGACATGTCGGGGAAGCTCAAACTATAATTACACTTTTACTGGAAAGGGGAAATTTAGATGCAGCAATGCGCCAATCTTTGCTCCAAGAAGCAAGTAGAGTCGTACAAGCATGGCGAAGTCAAATTGAAGAGCATAGACAAAACCAAAAACCCTTTTACCTGTTTTACGAAAATTCCCAACGCGAACAATTACAATACACCGTACGTTACGCCGAACCAAAATTTTTTGATAGACGTTTTTATCTGATGATTTGGTGTGAAGAAACCGAAGATGTAGAAAATTTAAGTCCAGACCTACCCGAACTTTGGCATAATCGTTGTTTAAACTTCGATAGAATCCGCTCAATTGTTCCAGCAAGCGGGGAATGGCGAGAAGGACTCGACTCCATAAAAGTGTACTTACACTTCCAAGGTCGGATGATAAAGTCTTATCAACGCAGAGAAGACGATTTAGAAGATGAAATTATTGATTCGGAGAATATTGGAAAGGTGCGTCAAGTGCTGCGACGAGTTACCAATGAGTTTTGGTTAATTCGAGAAGTTGCTCGTTATTGGGAGGATTGCGTAATTGTTTCCCCCGAACCAATACGCGATCGCATGAAACAAAAAATCCTCACTCTTCGCCAGTTTTATGATATTTAATTCTTAAACTTTGTATTCTGCGATCGACGAAAACTATACTTGATTGAGCTATAGTTAGCTGTGTCGTTCAACTTTACTCAGAAAATCATGCGTTGTTGGCGGTGGTTTTGTTTTTTCTTTGTTGTGGGGTTTGTTTTTAGTGTTTCCGTTGCATGTACCCACTCAGCCGATAAATCTACTACAGCAACTGAAGCTAAAACAGCTGTAGTTTCAGCAGAAACGAAAATATCCCCACAGGTAAAACCTTTACCTCCGGAAACAACCGCAATCCTTAAAACTGCTCAAGCTAAAAATTTATATAATCCTCCCCGTGGTGATGTCCGCTTCGTAGTAATTAGTGATTTGAACAGTGCTTATGGTTCCACAGACTACGATCCAGAAGTCGATAAGGGAGTAAACCTAGTACCTTTCTGGCAACCAGATGTGGTAGTCTCTGGAGGTGATATGGTTGCAGGTCAAAAACCTTCTTTAACTCCCACTCAAATTCGAGCCATGTGGGCGGCTTTTGAAAAACATGTCGGAACTCCACTACGTCGTGCTAAAATACCATTCGGTTTTACCATCGGTAACCATGACGCTTCTGGTGCTGTAGGCGTGAACGGAAATTTTCTATTTCAGCGAGAGCGAGATTTGGCTAGTGAATATTGGAACGATCCCAAACACGATCCGGGAGTAAAGTTTGTTGATCGCTACGAATTTCCTTTTTACTATACCTTTGAAAGTAAAGATATATTTTTCTTGGTTTGGGATGGTTCGTCTCACCGCATTCCAGCTGAAAAAATGGCTTGGGTGGAGAAAACTTTAGCAAGTCCCAGAGCGCAAAAAGCCAAAATGCGAATCATGGTCGGACATTTACCTTTGTATGGAGTTGCTGTGGGTCGCGATCAACCTGTAGAGGTAATGGCTGATGCGGAAAAACTCCGGGCTATGTTTGAGAAATATAAGGTTCATACATATATTAGCGGTCATCACCACGCTTATTATCCCGGTCATCGAGGTAATTTGCAGTTACTCCACACGGGTATTTTGGGTTCTGGTCCCCGACCGTTAATTAATGGTAAATTTCCACCGACTAAAACTATTTCTGTGGTAGATGTTAATTTCAATTCACCCGAATTAACAACTTATACAACCTATGACATAAAAACACTTAAAGTCATTGAAAACGATCAACTTCCTCGGTTTCTTACAGGTCACAATGGTATGGTTTTACGTCGTGACATTGAATTGAAGGATCTAAGTACTCAAGAGAAAAATTCTTGCATCCAAACCTTAGACAAAAAACGCTGTCAAGCTTGAATCAATTTATGGCTAACGCCACGCCCTTACGGGCTATAGTTAACAGTTTTTTCCCTCCCAATCCCAATCCCCAATCCCTAATCCCCAACCCCCAATCCCCAACCATGAACGAAGAATCATCATGTCCAGATAAGGTCAATCTTGGAGACCAAGCAAGAACTCATCAAACTATTCAAGAAGCAGTTCTCGGTCTTTGGGATGTTGTTAATAACTTAAGCAGCATCCAACCACCAAAAAGCGATCGTTACCGAGTCACCATTTTTGGTTCTGCAAGACTCAAACCAGATACTCCCCTCTACAACGGAATAAAAAATCTGTCTAGCGAACTGACAACAATGGGATGCGACATCATCACCGGTGGAGGTCCCGGTTTAATGCAAGCTGCTAATGAAGGTAGTGTAAGTGCTGACCCAGAAGATAAAACCCAATCCGTTGGAATTCGAGTTCATCTTGATTACGAACAAGCAACTAATCCGTTCGTGGAAAAAGTTTACCATCATCGTACTTTCTTTTCCCGGTTGCATCATTTCGTTTTGGTTTCCGATGCTTTTGTCATAGTACCAGGTGGAATTGGTACTACTTTAGAAACTCTGATGATTTGGCAATTATTACAAGTCCGCCAATTACAGGATAAACCACTGATTGCGATCGGTCAGATGTGGTCGGAGTTAGTTACTTGGGCTGAGAAAAATATGGTAGATATTGAGTCTCCTATGGCTTCAGCAAAAGATATGAAAATACTCCAGTGCGTGGATAGTTGCGATGAAGCGATCGCACTTTTAAAGGAAGCACATAAATCTTGGAATTCAGACTAAGTAAGCTAAAAAGATTAAGACCAGAAAATTAAGACCAGAAAATTAAGACTAGAAATTGTATCTGTTTAGGTTGCGGTATAACCACCATCTACAAATAACACGGTACCGGTAACATAAGAGGATGCATCGGAAGCCAAAAAAACAACTGGTCCAACTAATTCTTCTAATTTTCCACGTCTACCCATAGGTGTAAAGGTCATAATTTGCTGTTGTTTTTCCGACCGTTCATGTTCTATATCTGCTCCATCCATGATATTCTCTAGGTATCCAGGGGCTATAGCATTAACTCGAATATTTTTTGAAGCCCATTCAACCGCCATCACGCGGGTAAGCTGATTGATTCCACCTTTAGCAGCACTATAAGCCACAAGTCCCTTAATACCAACAACCGATGCAATTGAAGAAATATTAATTATAGAGCCTCCCGAACCCTGTTTCATCATTTCGATCGCTGCTAGTTGAGAACAATTAAAGCATCCCTGGAGATTAACATCTATAATTCGCTTCCATTCATCTTCTGCAATAGTTTCGGCTGGTTTGATAATGTCAATCCCAGCATTATTGACTAACACATCAATACTTCCTAACTCTGCGATCGCAAATTTAAATAAGTCTTCGCAGCTAGAACGTAAAGCAACGTCAACGTAAGTTGATATCGCAATTTCACCTCTAGCGGTTATTTCTCGAGCAGTTTGATTTGCTTCCTCTCTTAAGCTATCGCATACAACTATCTTTGCTCCTAATTCAGCCAATCTCTTCGCAAGGATTTTGCCTAATCCTCTACCACTACCAGTAATGATTGCAACCTTATCTTTAAGGTCAAATAAATTTTGACTCATAATCATCATAAATTAGATTGAGAATAAATCTGCGTTAGTAATAAGTTAGTCAAATGTTAATCTTTTATTAATTTTTCACTCGACTTGGAACTCATCACAAATCCGATCTACTCCCATCTCTAAAAAGTATAATCAATTCAGATGTAGTATTATTACTCAAAAAAAAGAGAGTCAAAGAAGGTGTTTATAAGCCAAAAATGATAACTAAATTTAATGGGTTGTTCCACCCCATTTGATATTGATCGATTACAGAAAATTTTCAATTATTCCAACAATCGAACCCTTATTTTGCCCTAACCCACCGTTCTTTAGAATTTATTTATAAACACCCTCTCAGAGATGCTCATAGATGGTTCCAGTACGAGTTAAAAAATAAAATTAATGTGTGAGGGACTTCTTGAGGATAATTAATTCCATTACTTGTTGACAGTAGAGGCGCACTGATGTAAGCCCCGATAATTGGTATATTTTTTATCGGAAGTCACCAAACCTCATATCTTAGTTTAACTATCAACTGATAACTGTAGCTGATAATAACTTGGTGTTAGCCATAAACTGTTCACTGTTACCTGATAACTGTTAATTTCGTCTGTCAAATTCAATTTTGCCGTAATCTAACTTAATGATTCTGTCAGCAAGATTGAAATAACGATCATCATGACTAATAACTAAAACAGTTTTATTTCTTTGTTTAAGATTTTGTAAGATTTGTCTATAAAAAATATCTCTGAATGTTGGATCCTGATCGGAAGCCCACTCATCAAATAAGTATATTGGACGATCTTCTAAATAAGCAGTTAATAAAGCTAGGCGTTTGCGTTGTCCTTGGGATAGCTGCGTAGTCGATAATTTACCATTTTCAATTCGTACTTTACGTTCCAAATTTAATTGCTGTAAATATTCCCGCGCTTGCACATCCAAATTGGGATTTCCCATACCCAGGAAACTATCGAATAAAAAGTAGTCAGAAAAAACTACCGAAAAATACTGACGGTAAATTTCCCGATTATCATCATTAACAAAATTTCCATTTATCTTTACTGAACCCGATTCGGGAATATATAAACCAGTAATTAGTTTGGCTAATGTCGATTTACCACTACCATTACCACCAACAATAAATATTATCTCTCCTGCTTGAAGATTTATATCCACAGGACCCAGGGTAAATCGAGTATCGCCTTGTTCGCTGGGATAAGCGTGGGTAACTTGTTCTAGCTGTAATGTTGAGAATCTATTTCTTGTAATGTTTGCGAAATGTTTTGTACTCTCTTTATTTCCAGCTAAAGTTAAACCCATTCTTTCTATTTTTTGTAAAGCAACACTAGCTCTAGATAAAGCCTGAAGTTTGTCTAGAATACTTTGCATTGGAAGCATCATATAGGTCAGGGTGAGGATATAGCTAGATATGATGTTGCTAGGAATTACTAAAATTCTCGGTAAACCAAACATTAGCAATCCAACGAGAAGAAAGAATAAGAGATTTCCCCATCCTGTAGAAATAGAAAAAGTAAATAATGCAGCTGTGTTCTGATCTCGCGAAGAAGCTGCACTCTTCTGCAATTCCTGAGAGAAAAACTCTTGACGTCGAGAAGCATGCAACTTTAACTCTTTAATTCCGTGAGTAATTGCATTGAAATGCTTAAATAGACGATCTTGTTCTTCTCGCGCCAAATTTAGAAAATATCCAGCCCTGTTAATTAGTAATTGAATGCTACCGATCGCCACCATCATAAATCCGATGGTACAAGCAAAAACAGCACCAGAAAGAAATCCCAAGTAAATCAAGCAACCACCAATAACTGCAATATCAACGCATATAAAGGGAATTGCATAAACTGTATTAGATAAAGTTGCTACATCATCAGTAAGAGTTGCTAATAAACGTGGAGTCCCAAGCTGTTCTAAATGTCGTAGTTCTGACGATAAAATACCTTTACTTAACTGCAATCGCAGGCGGTACACAGCATTCTGAGATATTTTTATAAGTAAAACCTGAGAAATTATGCTGCTGATTAAAATGATGCTTGCTAATGCAACAAAGAACCAAACTGAGTTAGCTGTAGCTTGATTTGATGATACTCCTTGAGTCAAAGTTGTATTAATTAATGCAATTAAGCGGGCAGTAGTTGCACCACTAATTAAGCCTGTTAAAACAGCTATAACAACTTGTACTCCAGAAGCGCGTAATAATAGCCAGATTAAATTCATTCGCTCTCACCACAAATTTTGGGTGCATTTTGAACAGTAGATTATTTGGTAGATTTCTCAGACAAGTCACGTGAGGGAAGATATATATGTATAAAAATAATCTCAATATTTTGCAATCTACTTGCTGCTACTGAAATTACCTTAACGAAAGTGCTGATTTTACTTCTATTTAGCATCCGCTATTTTACGCATTAATAATTATTGCTTGCATTTTCAATGCGCTAATTTTTACGTAAATTTTTACTTGTCAGCAGTTACCGTTTTCTATTCTGTCAGTCGTAACCCAACTCATAGGGAAATTTACCATTATTTTCAGTAATTATAAGTATCAGTAATTTCCATGTTGCGTTAACCGTTTAAACATATTATTCCCTCCTTAGGGCAACTTGAACTGGTTAATCTTTTTCAAATATTGCAATTCAAACGTAAAAATGTTTGCGATTGCGGACACAATAATTTATGAGTGCAAGCGAGCAGAACCAATATATTACAGTCAAGATATTACAAAGATATCTATCTCATTTACGTGTAACAACTACTATAGTCATATCCTCCACAGAATCATATTTAACTAGTTTGCCTCTGTTGACTCAGAAGTCAATAGTAATACTACTAGTTCAAAACAATTAATTTTTAGTAGCTCTCCCAAACAAACATCTGTTAGCTCCCAAAGCAAGAATTTCTGTTTTCTGTGATTATATTCGGGATGTACTCTAACATTATTTTTCTCTATGCGCCAGTAAATTCTTTAATAGACTCCTAACAAATACTTAATCCTATAGTATTCAAAACATCAAAAATTACTCACATAAATTGCAAGTATATTTTTGTTCGATCGCAGTTTCAAAATGCATAAAAAAGATATAGAGGATTTGATATATCTAAGTGAATTTATCATCATTTGTCTAATTTCGTACAGTTAAGCACTTAAAAACTACAAAAGTTTTAAAAATTACATTGAAAACAATGATTCACTTATTTATTACTTGTATAAAAATAAGCATTGTATTCATAGTAACCATTGATTTCGATTCGTTTTTGCTAATCTAGCTTATGTTTTTCTTGATGGATAACTGAGCCGCGTCAAATGCTACAAGCAGTAGGGATACTTGAGATCTCAGCCTATGATATTTTTTACATTACATCAATCAAATAGTTATTATTTTTACTGGATATGGGAATACTTCATCAATCTTTTACATTAACTGTATTAATTTACTGTTTTTTAAATCTTTTATTGTTTGTTTCTTTAACTTATTTATTCCCTCCACTGCTTCGTAAGTATGATAATTCTTTGGGTTTAGTAGTTTTAGGGGTGTCGAGAAAGCCTTTGATAATAGTTGCAGCTTTATTTAGTCTCAACTTTATTTCTACCCGATTAAATTTATCTCCAGCGATTTATTGGACCCAAAGGGTTTTAACAGCAGTGATCGTCATAACTTTAACTTACTGGCTCGCTCAATTATTTACTCAGGTAATTTCTTATTACTTGAGAGACTATGCTAAGCAAACAGAGGCTTTGTGGGATAACGTCTTAGTTCCAATTTTGGAAAGATTACTTCCAGCTTTAACTTATATATTGGGAGTATTTTTATTTTTAGAGTCCCTAGGAATTGATTTAACGGGAATTTGGGTTGCTTTTGGTGGTTTAACTTTTGTTTTAGGATTCGCACTTCGAGATATATTAGCTAATTTTTTTAGTGGTTTGGTTTTGTTAATCGATACTCCTTTTCAATTTGGAGATGTAATTGCAATGCCGGATAATTCTGTAGCTGTAATTAAGAATATCGGTTTGCGCGTAACCAAACTATATTTAGTAGAAACCGACTGTGAAATTTACATTCCCAACGCAGCTTTAGGAAGTAAAGATATCGTTAATTTAAGTCGTCCAACTCCCCATGTGGCTAAGACGATTGAAATTAACGTCAAAGCTGGTACAGATCAAGATGCAGCGAAGCAAATTTTAAGTAGTACTGTCCTGGGTCATCCCGATACCTTGGGTAAAATTACGGATAAACTAGAAAATTTAGATCGATTTGCTGGTTTGAAGTCAGCTACTGAAGAGCAAATTTCTAAACAAGATGCAGGTAGAAAACGTTTATTGGCTGAAGAAAAAGTTAATCTCCAATTACAGCGTATTGAAACTAAGTTTAAATACTTAATTCGTGCGATTAAGATTTTGGAAAAGGGAGGATTAAATCAAGCGCAATTAAAAATAGTTCAAGAATATTATCAAGAAATTATTGAATTAACTGGTTTGCGATTGGAAACTGATGATAAAGGTGAGATTAAAGCTTCATCGCTTACAGAAGATACCCGAGAAGAAGATAGTTTAATTAATTTAATTAGGAGTTGGTATAAAGCTTGGATCGAAGATCCAGATTTACGGATTGAAGACGAACAGACCCTAGAGGAAGAATGGGAAACTAAAATCAGCATCCTCAAAGGTAAAATAAATCGACTTTTGCAGCGTATCGTTAAGCCAGGAAGTTATGAAACTCGATTGGACGACAATGCATTGAGTTTACTTGAATGGCTGCAAAACGAATTTAAAGCTGCAACCACTCTTTGGAAAGAACCAGCGATTCGTCTTTCCGATGTCACCCCTGAAGTTATGAAATTTACGATTAAGTTTTACGTAGATCACATCAAGTTAGAACATTGGGAAAGAAGCGATCGCGTCGCAAACGAAGTAAGACAAGAAATGCTACGACGTTTAACGGAAGGGGGTTTTAATTGAGTGGGGATTGGTAATGGGTAATGGGTAAT
>JGI1201J43222_100180_pt1 | contig 20617 bp, 13 predicted proteins | sample MastesBC008_FD_43222 | JGI IMG/M metagenome (IMG submission 43222) | reverse complement strand
CGCTAAAGCGCTACTACAAACAAACATATTTTTTCATAAGTAATTAAGCGGACATGATATGAAGCACTACTACAAATTTCAAGTCTGAAGCACTACTACAAACCTTAGCTTACCCAGCAGAATTAATGAAAAATACTACTAGCAACTTGCGTTAGCAAATCCTTGGTCCTCAGTTCCGTGCTTGTGATGTTAGTAGTAGTGCGGTTTATTTTGATCTACAGGTAGCGCTGTATGACAGCGATCGCATCAAAAACTTTCCTAATTTTAGGACTCACACAAACAAAATTTTTCATTGCGATAGTTACTAAGAAGCAAGCAGGTGTAGAGTTAGGGCTTAGCGACAGCGCAATGACGTAATTGTTTAAATTTTGCGTGAGTCCCCAGTTTATTAATTTAATCGAGGCAGCATAAATAACTCAAGACTAACTTGAGACGAATTTACCTCCCGAAACCGTAAAAGTTAATTAACGGTATTCTAGATATTTTTTTATAGAACTGTTATTGTCTGGTTTGCCTATAGCAAAAGCTTGCTAAAATTGATGAGTTAATTTACTCACCAATGTATTGGCGATGTTAATTATTTCAGGTTTTTAGGAATCTTTATAGTAGAAGATCCAAGCACAAAACTAAAAATAAAACCTAAAAATATATTGTTCAATAATTAGTCTTATTTGCTAACTCCTTAGGTTCTTCACATGAGTTGAACACCTCGATTTTTTTATTTGTAAGTGCTCTGTAAAGCTCAAATAATAACTTGGCATAACAGGTACTAGAGGGGAATTTTATTAATTGACATTTAAATGAATGCAGTAAATAAAATTCCGAGCGCACAATCATTTATAGTGCAGAACCAGAATATTTTTTATTTATACAAAGGATTTCCTCGATCAATAGAGCCAAACTTTTCATTCAAAGGCCAAAACCTAAGTACAGCTTTACCAATGATATTTTCCTTTGGTACAACGCCCCAACAACGACTGTCATAACTACTATTACGATTATCTCCTAACACTAAATACGAATTCGCCGGAATAGTTTCTGTTTGAGCTAAAAATGGGGAATTTTGGGAAGAATGACAAACACTAATTTCTGTTTTTTGCTCTTGATCCAAATATTGTTTTTCAGCTAATGGTTTACCATCTATATGAACTTGGCCATTTTTTAGTTCAACTTTTTCTCCTGGCAAGCCAATAACCCGCTTAATAAAAGCGTCTTGATATTGCTCTTTCTGTAAGTTTTCTGTGGGTGAAAAAACTACAATATCTCCTCTCTTAGGATCGGAAAATTTATAGCTCACTTTATCTACAATGATCTTATCTGCTTCCCATTGGTTTGGTGAACCGTGCAGAGTTGGTTCCATTGAACCAGACGGTATCCAGCGTGCCTCAGCAACAAAAGTACGAATTCCTAAAGCTAGAAGAATGCTAAGTAAAATTGTTCTAACTAGTTCTGCAATCCAGGAATTATCTGGTTGTTGACTGGAATTTTGATCGGACACTTGATTTTGCATCTTTAATTAATTAATTACAGACAACAAGAAAGTAAGTAAACTGCCCAACAGGAAGGTCACAAAGAATATATTTATTCATTCTAACGATGAGATGCCGAAAAATGGCGATTAGAAGGTTTTGAGAAAAGAATAGACAGTTAAAACTCAAATTTTGGCATAATCTGCAAAAATTTATAACTTATAGTAAATCGTGCATCTCAGTTTAACCCAAAAGCACGTTACTCTGTCATGATTTATTCATCGTTTTTACCCTGCTAACTCTATGACATCTTCACATAGTTTACTGATCCGCCGTGCAAACATTATTTTAGCCAATGGAGAATTGAGTATCGGGGATGTACTCATTGACGAAGGTCAGATATTAGATGTTGCATCATCAATTGACAATGTAACAGCAGCTCGAGAAATTGATGCACAAGGGCTAAATTTGTTGCCAGGAGTTATCGATCCCCAAGTGCATTTTCGGGAACCCGGACTAGAACACAAGGAAGATTTATTTACTGCAAGTTGTGCCTGTGTTAAAGGGGGAGTAACTTCTTTTTTGGAAATGCCTAATACTCGTCCTCCGACAATTTCCCAAGTAGAAATGGATGATAAGTTAGAACGGGCAGCCCAAAAATGCTTGGTTAATTATGGTTTTTTCATTGGAGCAACATTAGACAATGTTGCAGACTTGCTAGCGGTAGAACCAGCATGCGGGATTAAAATTTTTATGGGTTCCATGGGAGGCAAGCTATTAGTTGATGAAGAAGCAGTATTAGATGGGATATTTGCTCGGGGCAAACGCTTGATTGCTGTTCATGCCGAGGATCAGATGAGGATAAAGCAAAGACGAGAGCAATTTGCCGGAATTCACGATCCAGCGATTCATTCCCAAATCCAAGATAATCAAACAGCACTACTTGCGACGAAACTGGCTTTAAAACTATCTAAAAAGTACCAACGGCGCTTACATATTTTGCACATGTCAACGGCGGATGAAGCCGATTTGCTGCGGGAATCAAAACCTGATTGGGTTACTGCCGAAGTCACGCCACAACATTTGCTTTTAAATGTTAGTGCCTATGAAAAAATTGGGACTTTAGCACAGATGAATCCCCCTTTGCGGACAACCCACGATAATGAAGTTTTATGGCAAGCTTTGCGTGACGGTGTGATTGATTTTATTGCCACAGATCATGCGCCCCATCTCTTGGAAGAAAAAGCTAAGGAGTACCCCAACACCCCTTCAGGTATGCCGGGAGTTGAAACTTCTCTACCCTTAATGTTAACTGCTGCAGTTGAGGGCAAATGTACGGTTTCTCAAGTAGCTAACTGGATGTCAACTGCTGTGGCGAAGGCATATGGAATCCCTAATAAAGGTGCGATCGCTCCTGGGTATGATGCCGATCTAGTATTAGTAGATTTGAAGAAATATCGACCCGTATTACGGGAAGAATTACTAAGCAAATCTGGTTGGAGCCCTTTTGAAGGTTGGAATCTGACGGGATGGCCGGTGGTTACTATTGTAGGTGGTCAAATCGCTTATGAGAAAGGTCGCCCGAATACTGAAGTCCGGGGTCAAGCTTTAAGGTTCGTCGACACGCCTCTACCGAGTTAACATTTTTCTATTTCCAAAGTTTTATTTGGGGATTTAAGACTTTATCTGTGCACATCTTTTGACATTCACACTCCTCAGCCTGAAAGGCTTGAGGATTTTTCTTTAATAGACTCGGGGAGAGTCTACCAAGTTTATTAATTGCTTTCTTGCGGTTGGTACTGCCCTTCTTTTTGCGTTCGCGTAGCGCGTGGAATAAACACGACGCTGATAAAACTTTAGTCGCTTTTCACATGAGCGATAAAATGTATTTCTAAAAACTGTAATTGTAGAGACGTCCTCATAAAATGTCTCTACATATTTTGTATGCTGAAACACCTATGAATAGTTTTTACGGCTAGAAAAATTTCGTTTTACAAAAATTCTTTAAAGTTTATGATAATTGTATTTTTTTTATCTTAATCCTAGGTCTTCTGCCCCCTAAAATTATCCCGGAATATAACGAATACCTGTGGAACTTTTTTTTTATTCTTCTTACGAGGATATACTCATGCATGTCTTTTATATAACTGCAATACTAAATACAAACATCTTAATAAAATCATGAAAAATTAGAGACAAATAAATAGTTTCTGCTTTTTCTGTTTGAGTTTTCAGGCAATCAAAATAGGTTTATTAACTAACTGCTTTACCAAAAACGGTTGGTGGGGTGATTTATGCATTGCAATACACCGTAACAAGTGTTTTTGCTGCATCTATATCGACTCACTAGTTCGTTTTTGTGGGCGCAAGCAGTAGTAAATTATCTAATTGTCTGTAGAAAGTGACAATAAATCGCATAGTTGCGGAATAATATTTTAAATTTAGATTTGGGACATACATAATCATGAGAGAAATATTCGATTGTGAACGGGGTAGTGGTAGATTGACATTTGCATTGCAATGATACAATTTGTCCTTGAACGTATCAGTAAAAATATGTGAATGAAAACAGATTCTGGAAAAGTTTATTATATTGCAAGTAAACATACTAATATCAAGTTCATAAATTTGAAGATGTATTGAAAATTCATTTAAATTCAGTAGTTTACTTGCATTTTGTTAAACCTTTTATCAGAAAAAAACAATTTTATCCTGCCAACTATTCTTGCTCAAAATACTCCTAGCAAGAATTGGTTGGTATATTTTTTGTTATATTGTTATTTACATTAGTTACAATAATCAATACTAACTAGATCTTACAAAGTATAGCAATATTAGGAAAAATTACATAACTGCCTAAATATAAGTCTAATTACATAAAAATTATTTTATCAATCGAATTTTGAATCGAAAAATATACTCTAATTTCTCAAAAATATAGTGTTACTACTTAGCTATAATATAATAATTTAGCAAAAACACCGATTCAAAATGAATTCTTAATTAGTGCAAAGCGGAAATGATCGCCAATAATCAAAAATATACTGAATATAAACAAGAATGTTCTGCAGTAAAAGCTATTTTAAATTTAAGTAAATTAAAGAATAAAATTGCTAGGGAGAAAGATTGGTGTGGAAGAACAGCTTCAAGCACTTCTTGATGAATTGCGGTGCTACCCGGAACATAGCCTAGAGAAACGTAAAGCTTTAAACCGATTACTAATAATAATTCAGCAGTTTCCCGGTATATACAAGTCATCCCATCAAGATTATCCAGAAGCTTTAAATAAAACTTGGGAATGGGTTTGTAAAAAGATTTGTGATTTTCAGCCCCATTCTTCTTCGGTTCAACAAAGTCTAACTCAATGGATTAACGGCTACCTGAAATGGCGGATTAAAGATCTATATGCAGCAGATGGGAAATATACCATCAGTTTGGATAAACCATTAAATATTAATGATGATAACGATAAGGTTTCGATGTTGGATATGTTGCCTGATATGAGGTGGCAAAGTACGACTTTAAATTTACTGGATCTAAAAATTGCTCAAATGCAAAAGCGCGATCGCGAATATTGGGGCGAGCGGATTAAACGCTATATAGAAGAAGATAAAACCGGCAAATTAAAAAATTGTCATCTGAAAAAAAATCCGGACTGTAACTGTCAACAATTAGCAATGCGCTTATTGTTGTATCAACCACCTCATAAAATTGCAGATATTGCCAGACAGTTAAATAGTAGCAATCAAACTATTTACTCTCATTGGAAGAGAAAATGCTTGCCGCTATTAAGAGAAATAGGTACAAATTTGGAGCTCGATCAATGATTGATACCAAATATTATCATATAAATATTCCTTTAAGTAGATGCGCCCATAAATTAGCAGAGGAATTTGCTGCAGAACAATATTCTTTAGAAAAAAGTAAAAAAGTTTATTTAAATACTCTAGCGGTTTATGCCGTACACAGCTATCTTACATGGTTAAATATAAAAACTACACTTACAGGAGACAGTTGGCATAAAAGCTTAAGAGCAATATTTGATGCAGCTGATTTGGAGATAGTCAATGTTGGTAAATTAGAATGTCTTCCGGTGCTTCCGGGCGAAAAAACTATACCTTTACCACCAGAAGCAACTATCGACCGAATTGGTTATGTTGTAGTTCAATTTCACCGAAAATTCGATGCTGTAAAACTGTTGGGTTTTATTTCCATAAATGCGATTTTGGAACCATCGGAGACCATTGAACTAAATGATTTGCAACCTTTAGAGGCTTTACTTGAAACAATTCACATTGTCAACTTACGTCAATGGCTTGAGGGAATATTTAAGCAAGATTGGCAAGTTCCCGAGTTGTTGATTTCTCATAATTTAAGAGGTAATGCTATTGCCGATCCTTTAACCCTTGAGTCTCAGAGCCAGTCTGTTAGTCGGGCAAAAGTTGTTAATGTCGGTAAACAAGTGGTACTTATGGTGCAGTTAACCTCTAATGTTGCTGATGTTTTTGATATTAGAGTTAGAACTTATCCTGGTGAAGATGAAACCCATTTACCCGCAGATTTACAACTGGTAATCCTTGACGAAGACCACAACCCTTGCATGGAAGTTCAGTCAAGAAATATCGACAATTGGATTCAACTGGAGTTTAGTTGCAAACACGAAGAAAAATTCAGTGTGATGTTGATATTAGGAGACACAACGATTAAAGAAGATTTTGTCGTTTGAACGCATAACAATAACGCACAAACAAACAGTAACAGCAAAGGAGACGGCAATAGTGCTTGTCAAACTTAAACTTAGAGGAAATTCACAACAGGGATGGAATGTAGATCTAACGGAAAAACAACTAGAAGTTGAAGCTGAAGGATTTTTACCGCCATTATCTCCAGAATTAGAATCATCTTTAAGCAAGTGGCAATCATCTTATCGCCAAATAGATTCAGTACGTTCCTGTATTGCTCCCAAACCTGGTAGCCGGATCGTGTCAAAAAGTATGACAAGATATTCTAGTTTTGAACATACTGCAGTTGTAAGGAAAGATCTTAACCAATGGCTTAATAGTGGCGATCCGAGGTGGCTACCAATCCGGGATAAATTAATAGAAATTTCACAAAAGCTGGAGTCTACCAATGAAGAAATTTTTGTACTTATTGATGCCAAGGATCTTGATTTGAGACGGCTTCCTTGGCAAGAATGGAGTATTTTTGAAAAATACTATCCCCAGACGGAAATAGCCCTCAGTTTACCCAAGAGTTCAAATAAAACAACCATTAAACTTCTCCCAAAAAGCCAAAACATGAGAATTTTAGTTGTTGTGGGTAGAAGTGATGGTATTAATACCCAAAATGATCTGGAAATCATTCAGGATTTGGAAAATCATGGAGCAAAAGTTGTTTGCTTAATTAAACCGACTCCTAGGTCATTGTGTGAAGCTTTGTGGGATGAAGATGGTTACCATATCTTCGTATTCACGGGACATAGCGGAAGTGAAAATAATGGTACCATTGGCTGGATTGAGCTAAATGATAAACATAGCTTGAATATAGAGCAGTTTAAAGAAGCTTTGCGGGAAGCAATAAATAGAGGGTTGCAGTTAGCAATTTTTAATTCTTGTGATGGTTTAGGATTAGCCAATCAACTAGCACAATTAAATTTACCCCATTCTATTGTGATGCGCGAACCAGTACCAGACCTGGTTGCGGTAGAATTTTTTAAATACTTCTTCAAGGAATTTTCTAATAATAAATCTATTTTTGATGCTGTCCATACAGCACGTAAACACTTAGAACATTTCCAGTTAGATTATTTTAATAACACTTGTTTCCCTGGTGCCACTTGGCTACCAATAGTTTGTGTTTTACCAGATGTAGATACATTAAATTGGCAAGAAATGGCTGACGGAAAAAAATTTAATTCAATGATATTCAGGAAAAATAAAAAAACAAAAAAACGTAATTCTTTGATTACAAACCCGGGTTATTTTTTTTATATGGGCATACTTGCTGTGCTCATAGGTTCAACCCTATTCTATATTTACAAAACTCCTTTTACCATACCTTTAAGAAATGATCGGACAGTAAAAGAAAGCAATCAAAAAGGTGATTTGAGTTTTATAAATCTTCCCAAGGGAACATGGCGTTATGGAGGGAGTACTAGTTGGACTCCAATACGCGAAATATTTGAACGGAAGCTAAAAATTACACATCCTCACTTCAGATTAAAATATACGAATTCAAGTACGGAACCTCCTGGTTCTGGGACTGGAATAAGAATGCTTTTGAATGATGAGCTTGATTTTTCTCTGTCTTCTCGAAGTCTAAAAGATAAAGAACGTCAAATAGCAGAAGAAAGAGGTTTCAAACTCATACAAATTCCAATTGCTGTTGACGGAATTGCTGTTGCTGTAAACCACAATCTTCAAATTCCTGGTTTAACTATCACCCAACTGAGGGATATTTACATGGGTAAAATTCGCAATTGGCAACAGGTTGGAGCCCCAGACTTACCGATAATACCCTATTCCCGTAGTTTAGCAGAATCAGGTACAGTTGATTTTTTTAAGCATAAAGTCCTCAGAGATAAAAATTTTGGTAGCGATGTCAAGTTTGTTCCTACAACCACACAAGGTTTGAAAAATGTAGGAGCCAATCCTGGAGGTATTTACTATGCAACAGCTTCAGAGATTGTTCCCCAATGCAATGTCAAGTCTTTACCGCTAGGACGAGAAACCGATCATTTGATTTCTCCTTATCAAAAGCCGATTGTTCCATTCTCTGAGTGTCCGCAACAACGTAATCGAGTAGATATCAAAGCTTTTCAAAGTCATAGTTACCCGATATCGCGCCCATTATATGTAATTACTAAGGCTTATAAAAATTCCGAATCCAACCTTGGGGAAAACCAAGATAAATACAAAGCTGCAAAGGCTTATGCAAAATTATTTGATACGAATCAAGGACATATCTTAATTGAAGAAGTTGGATTTATTCCTATAAACCTGAAGAAATAAGTGACCTTTCAACAAAACTGATGATTCACCTATGTAAGGGGGTGTCATTAAATCTCTTTCCTAGGTGAATTCATTTTAATTTGAGTTTGTTAAGTTATTCTGACTTTAATTAATTACAATCTAATAAAATTGAAAAAATTAGTTCCCGAGTGATGTTTGTTTAATTACTTCTTACTCATTAATGACACTAGGTTATAAATTTGTAGATAAATACCCTTTCTGTTATCAGATGAAGAAATTAAGATAATGATTGAAGAAATAGCAAAAAGTGAGGTAATTATCTAGACAATGTTCAAACTGCAGATTTTCATAAAAACCTTGTATTAGTTAATTTTTGTTTAATAAATATTAGACTTTACTTAACTAAAATTAAGCTTAATTTAACAAACAGCTTATAAAATTACATAGTTAAAAAAATTGAATATATAGAAAACCAGCGAGTATTTTATTCTTGCTATTTTTTGGGTTATTTTTTCTTCTTAACATCAATTAGAGAAAAAGTAACTAAACTATTACCGCATGAATTTTGAGAGCATAATCAGAACTCAAAACATTTAATACCCAAGGATTATAACTGTAAACTTTATAGTTCCAAAGTATACTTCCATACTTTTGATGATTTTGTAGGTCCGATTAGATAAATTAACGCGAATCAAAATGATACTTCTCAAACTTAAGTTCAGAGAAAACCACCAACCGAAAGGATGGAATGTGGAACTGAGTGTAGAGCAACTCGAAGTTGAAACTGAAGGCTTTTTATTGTCACTCCCTTTAGAGTTAGAATCATCTTTGAGACAATGGCAATCGGCTTATTATCAAATAAAGAGCGTGCGTGCTTGTATTGCTCCCAAACCAGGAATACGTCTCATACCTAAAAGCGTTGCTAACTATTACAACCCCGAAGATGCGATCGCGGTGAAAAAGCGTCTAAATCAATGGCTCAACTCTGGCGATCTGAGATGGAAGCCAATTCTGAATAAGCTAGTAGAAATTGCACAACAACTAAAGCAAATAGATGAAGAAACGTCTGTAATTATTGAGACGGAAGATACTTTGCTCCAGCATCTTCCCTGGGAAGAATGGGATATATTTCAAAAATACTATCCCCAAGCGGGAATTGCTCTGAGTATCCCCAAAAATCTCAACAAAATAATCATTAACTCTCTTCCAAAAAGTAAGGAGATTAGAATTTTATTGGTTATAGGTAGAAGTAACAATATTATTAGAGAGGATTTAGAATTTATTGAAGATTTAAAGGAAAATGGGGCAAGTGTTGTTTGTTTAATGCAACCAAGCTTCAAAGAATTACACGAAGCGCTGCGAGATAAAATCGGTTTTCATATCTTTATCTTTACTGGTCATAGTGGCAAGAAAGATGATGAATCTATTGGTTGGATTGAGCTAAACGAAAAAGATAGTTTCAGTATAGAACAACTTATAGAGGGTTTAAAAAAGACTATTGAAAAAGGATTGCAATTAGTAATTTTTAATGGTTGTGATGGATTGGAATTGGCACAACAACTGTCACAGTTAAATTTGCCCCAATCTATTGTGATGCAAGAGCCTTTACCAAATCTTGCAGCGATAGAATTTTTGAAATATTTTTTCAGGAATTTTGCTCAGAATAAATCAATTTTTACTGCTGTTCATACAGCACGCAAGTACTTAGAATATTTTCAATTTGATGATTTTCATCAAACTTGTTATCCTGGAGCAAATCGGCTACCGACAATCTATCTTTCCCCAGAAATAGATATATTTTCCTGGGATGAAATGACCGATGAAAAAACTTTTAATTCAATTATTTTTAAGAAAAGAGAAAATTTAAAATATCGTCAGTCACAGATTATAAATATTAGAAACTTATGGAATCTATTTTATGTAATTGTAGCTTTCTTAGTTCTAGGTTCGGCTTTATTATACGTTTATGAAACACCTTTTACAGAATCTACCGAAGATGAGGTTATAGAAACAAAACAAAATGATTTTGACTCTATAAATCTTCCAAAGGGAAGCTGGCGTTATGGAGGGAGTACTAGCTGGGTTCCAATACGTGAAAAATTTGAGGAAGCCATTAAAAATACCCACCCCCAATTTAAATTAAAATATACGGATTCTAGTGTAGATGCTCCTGGTTCTGGTACCGGGATAAAAATGTTGTTGAACAACGAACTCGATTTTTCTCTATCTTCCCGATCTCTTACCAATTCAGAACGTCAAAAAGCCAAAGAGCAAGGCTTTAGACTCCAACAAATTCCAGTAGTGATTGATGGTATTGCGCTTGCGGTAAATCCTAGTCTTAATATTTCTGGTTTAACTGTCGCTCAACTTAGAGATATTTATACTGGTAAAATTCGTAACTGGGAAAACTTTGGTGGACCCGATCTTCCAATTACAGTTTATTCTCGTCATCCAAAAGAATCAGGAACAGTTGAGTTTTTTAAACACAAAATCCTTAGGGATGAAAGTTTTGGCGATAATGTTAAATTTGTTAGCTTCACAACACGAGCTTTAAAAAAAGTGGGAGTTGAACCAGGAGCAATTTATTATGCTTCTGCATCTGAAGTTATTCCACAATGTAGTGTCAAATCTTTAGCGATTGGAGAAAGAAGCGACCAATTAATTACTCCTTATAAGAGACCATTTATTCCTCTTTCTCAATGTCCAAGACCTCGCAATCAGGTTAATTTACAGGCTTTTCAAACTCATAGATATCCCATATCAAGACCACTATATATTATTACTAAAATAAATGAGGACATAAAATCCAAGACAATAAAAGATCAAAATAAACATGAAGCAGCAAAAGCTTACGCCAAGCTATTTGCAACAAATCAAGGACATACTTTAATTCAAGAAGCAGAATTTATTCCAATCTTGAATGCGAAGAATAAATAATATTTTATCTTTTAAGAGTCTCATATCATTTTATGAAACCCGATTACAAAGCTCGATTTGGTGATTAATAGAATCAATCAATCAAACCTGCTTCTCTTGCTCTGATTTGGGTTATAACTCGTAAATTTTTACCTTGATTTTTTAATTCTTCGCAATCTATATTCAGAGCTTCTTGCACTCTATCCCAGTAATGGCGAACCATACGTTCTGATACACACATATGTTTAGCAATTACTTTATCTTTAAATCCTTCTCTAAATGCCAGATTTACTAGTTTAAGCCATTCTGGTTTGAGTTCTAGTTCGGAGTCAATAACTTTAATATCTTTGATGTCTTTAACATAAGTTAGTTGTTCTAAAGCCCAATTTACTCTGGTAATTATTTCCTCACTTGCAAGGGTTTTATTCACAACAGTAAAACCTCCAATGTGAGAATAAATCTTTTGTTTCATGGGTACTAGAGATCTAATCTGCTCGCTGTGGATAACTATATTAAGTTTGGGATAATTACCGAGTAGATGAGTAAGAAAATTGATTCCCGTCGCAGTCTGGGGGGTTTCCCCAGGACTGTTTGGAAGCAAAATATCCATTACTATCAGGTCTATTTTTAGTTTTGGAAATTTGTTAAGAATATCTTCAATGCTTTGTGCAGTAATAATTTTAGAATCTGGATAGGAGGAGATTAGTAAATCTCTAGTTCTGCTCAAAGATAATTCATGAGCATCAACTAATAGAACTATAGGCGATGCTTTACCGTTCAGATATTTTTTCATGCTACGTTTTCACTCAAAAAACCTTTAGTGGGACAAAATGAGAGCAAGGCTGATACTTAATATTCTCTTGTAAGCATCTCTGCATAATTTGCTTATTTACTCAATAAAAATAGTGAGTATTTGTACTTGAAGGTAAGTTTTGATTCTATTTTTGCCTTAGCCTCAAAATTTAACCACTTTCAGAAAATGTCATAAACAACATAACAAAAGACTCATAAATCCTCTGTTGGTTCCCATAAAATAAGATAAAGACTAGAAAAATATTTAAATTTTATACCTTTAGTTATAAGTTAGCCTCCTTTAGGAGTAAGTATATAAGTGTTTACGAAGAGTATAGAATAAAAAAAGGCACTAGTGAACTAGTAATTTTTGAGAAATTAAATACTCTGAAAAAATTAAAAAAATAACTTTGCAAATCTGAAAAATTTATAGTTAATTCGGCTGTTATTCAGCCAGGAATTTCATATTGTTCAGCACAAAGTTAAAGATAAATTAAATCTCAAAAAATAAATATATATCTTCAAAATTGTAATATTTTATTTCACAATTAAAGTTGAAGTTGAAGATTGACAAAATCAGAGTAGATTTAAAAGATTTATTTAGAACGGGTGTGAAATATCCCTCTTGAATCACTCTCTGAAATCAAGAAGTAAGCAATAACTTGAATTACACAAAAGAATAAAAGGGATGAAATTGATTTGTTGCACTAATTAAATAATTAAAGCCAATTAGCAAATTAGAGTTTGGGAAAACATTCAGCCAGGGATAAATAAGCCAAAATAAGAATATGGGTTGCACAACTAAACGAAGATTGTTTAAACTACTCTTCCATCCACGCGTAATACCCTTTTTCTAGTAAATTTTTGATTTTAGTTATAGTCGATTCAGAGCCGAAACGAGTCTAGTATGTTTTCTTAGATATAGATTCAATAAGTTTGCTACTTGTCGGGGTCGAGTCTTGTTTATTCTCAAATTAACAACTATCTTATTCCGTAAGATTATAAAATCAAGTAGTTAAAATTACTGTTTGCTAACAACGAAGAGATTTACCCTCTGATATCCTCTGATAATATTCAGAAAATTTTAGTAAACTGAGAAGTAACCAATCAAAATAATTTTGTGACTAATGTTGCCACATGATTTTCTGACTGAGATTGCCCACGAGCATGAATTATCTCCAGAACAAGAGGCTGTTTTTCTATTACGTCTAGGGAAAGGTCAAAGTTACGAGGAAATTGCCACAGAACTAAGTACTTCTGCGGATGCTTGCTTGAAGCGAATGGGACAAGTTTATAAAAAGCTGAATATCAGTGGGAGTAGCCGAGGTAAGGAAAACCGCCTCAGAATTTTTCTGAATAATAAATTAAAACAGTTAGAACATCCTCAGAAAAATCTTGAAAAAACTACAAACAAAAAGAGTATTGGCAATTTTCCACAAACAGAAGGAAAGTATACTTTTATTCCAACACCCGAAAAAATTCGTATTTTTCAAAACTTACCCGCAAGAGAATACACAGCTTTTGTTGGTCGGGAAAGAGAAATCATTAGGTTGATGGAACTACTAAGTCCTCAACATTCTGCTCATCTAATTAGTGTTGATGGTATCGGTGGTGTGGGTAAAACAACTTTAGCTGTAGAAGTTGCTTACCGCTGCTTTGAAACCAGTTTAAATCAAGGTTTTATCTCAGATGTTCCTACTTTTGAAGCAATAATTTTTACCTCTGCGAAACAAAATCATCTAACTTCTATTGGTCTTTTACCAAGATTAACTCAAGAGCGTACTCTCAGAGAAATATGCCGAGAAATTGCTCGTACTTTGGACATTTCAGAAATTAGTAATTTACCTCTCCAAGAGCAAATAGAAATAATTCGACAAAAATTATCTCAACTCAGGACTTTACTAATTGTTGATAATTTAGAAACGATTGAGGATAAGCAGGAAGTACTCTCCTTACTTTATGATTTACCACCAACGGTCAAGGTGATTATTACCACCCGCGAGCAAGCTTTATTTGTACCTATCCGCCTAGGTTGTCTACCGCGAGAACATGGTTTACGACTGATTCAACACGAAGCCAAAGAAAAAAGTGTAACGATAAATCCGACAGAATCTCAGGAATTATTTGATGGAGTCAGTGGTATACCAGCAGCTATTATCTATGCCATCGGTCAAATGGCCGCAGGTTATATCCTTGAAGATGTTTTACCACAAATCAAAGATCCGCAAGGAGATGTAGCCCGTTTTTGTTTTTCAGGCTCGGTAAATTCCTTGAAGAATCAGCCTCCTCATTATTTACTCATGACCTTATCGCTGTTTGTACAACCTGTAACTAGAGAGACAGCAGCTGGTGTAGCTTTTGAGAAGTCAGATCCGATTATTACCAATCGAGGATTGGCAAAATTACAGCAACTTTCTTTAGTTTATCAGCAGCAAGGACGCTACGGTTTACTTAATCTTACCCGCGAGTACGCTTTAGCAGAATTAGCTACCCATCGTGAATTCGCTCAAAAATTACGACAACGATGGGTAAACTGGTACGTCAAATTTTCAGAAGCTTACGGAGCTTCTAACTGGAAAGAATGGCATGTTGATTATGGTTATTTAGAAACTGAATGGGAAAATCTTCGTTGTGTGTTGGAGTGGTGTATGTTCCAAGGTCGCTATGCTGATTTCCTTGCGATTTGGCAACATATTAAAGGTTACGTTCATATTCGCGGTTATTGGGATGAACGTTTGGATTGGGCTGCTTGGTTAATTGAAGCAGCAAAACAAGCTGGTGATTGGTCTAATGCTGTGGAAGCAATATGCGATCGCGCATCCACTTTAGTGAGGATTCGCCAAAAAAGTCAGTTAGATGAAGGAGAAATGCTTCTCCAAGAAGCTTGGAATCTACGTCACCATAAGACAATTAAATTTCAATTAGATCTAGCTGCAAATATGGCAATTTTATATATTCAACAGAAAAAATTGCAGCAAGCAAAAGAATGGTTAGGCATAGAACAAGAACTATTACAGCAAGCTTCATTATCGGATTTAGAATCTCAAGAACAACAAGTTCATATTCTTTATTACCAAGGGCGAATATCTTATCAAAGCGGTAATTATCAAGAAAGTCAAATACTTTTTCGAAAAGCATTGGAACAAGCTAAAAAAGTTGGATGGCAAAGAGCTACCGCAGCGATGCACAATTGGTTAGCAGATATTGCACTAATATTAGGTAACCTCAAGGAAGCAAGGGAATTACTAGAATTGAGCTTACCAATGGCACAAAGGCATAAAGATAAACGTAGCATTGCTTTTCACAAAGCAACCTTTGCTAAATTAGAAAAAATAACAGGTAATTTAACCCAGGCTAAACGGTTAGCAAAAGAGGCTGCTGAAGGTTTTGAAAGTCTCAAAATGATTACAGAAGCAAAAGAGATGCAGTCTTTATTTCCTAATTAAGACTTAAATATTAAGAGCTAAAATAAAAAATATTTATGCTTTAAAGTTATATTTTAAAGCATATTAAAAGTATAAAACTATTAAAGTATTTGGGAATGTTCGTAACTAGGTGCATCATCAGAGAATGAATATTTTGGTAAGTTAAGACATGCGCCTATCTGTAGTGAAGTTTCGGAAGATATTGGTAAATCCACACAAGGTGCAACCTCAAAAGTAGTTTCCCCAAAAATATCCTCTGCAAATATTTCCATAAATAGTTGCTTAGTTGTTATAAAAGCTCTTCTTGCTTTTTGACTTTCTAAGATATCCTTTTTACTATCAGTCCAACGATGATGTAATAGGTATCCAAATAGATAATGACAGTCCTGAATATATTGGTGTGTATTCACTAAAATATGTTCGTGCCACACTGCATCAATTTCTTTACTAGGAACTAACTCAAAATTGGGATAAAGATATTGAAGAATTAAAAATTTTTTGTACCGCTCTATAGCTAGTTGTATTTTTTCCATATCCCATCCATAACCATATTCTGATGACATAAGTTTATCTGCGACTAATTGCAAATCTAATCTTTCTAGCTTATCTGCAAAAGTAGAAATATTCATTTGGTAATCCTAGGAAATAATTTAATTTAGTAGTGAAATATAAATCATTAGATGATTTGCTCGCAAAAATCACGCTAACATTTTTATGACTAATTTATGTTAGAGTGAATTTACTATTTAGTTATTCTGAGATGTAGATTAATTAATATCTATTGCGAAATAATTTATTGAAAGAGCATGATTTTTAGAAATATGATACTTTGAATTTCGCATAAGATTTCGATTATCCAAATATGATTTACTGATAAAAAATATATAGAAACATATCTGAATTAATAAGTAATAAAATTCATCTACCGATAGTTTATATATACACTAGAATAAATGAAGATTTCGGAATAATGAAAATAACAAAATTTATTGATATTTTTACTTGTTTTCTATACTTAATTTAGTTTGAATAAATGAAAATATTTTATTCTTAATTCATGGCATTGGTAAAAGAATAAGTATATAGAAAAATATGAATATGAGCTTTTAATATCAGCCTTGAAAATAAGTTATGAAAATAATATTTGAAAACAAACTTTAAGAATCAGCCTTAAAAATAGATTTTACGTTTGCGGTTTGGAAAACTTCACCCAACTCTCAACTGCTAAAGCGATCGCAATAAATAAAACCATCAAACCTTGGATTGCATAAACAATAGTGACAGGTACACCAGCAACACTTTGCATAGCCCGCGCACCACTTTGTAAAGCACCGAAGAACAAAGAAATCAAAACTACAGCAATAGTACTACCACGACTAAGAAAAGCTATTGCGATCGCGTCAAAACCAAAACCGGGAGAAACCTGTTCAAATAAGCGATATTTTAACCCCATAACCTCTGAAGCTCCAGCTAAACCAGCTAAACCACCAGCTAAAACCATGACCAAAATCATAGTGCGCTTTACAGGAATTCTTGCATAACGAGATGCGGTAGGATTAAATCCAACTGCCATAATTTGATAGCCCAAAGGTGTAAGTTCTAATAACACCCAAGTAACTATTGCAGCGATTAACGCCAATAAAATACCAGCGTGAACAAAACCTCCAGAAAAAATTACCGGTAAACGTGCAGACTCTGCAATTAAAGGAGAATAAGGACTCGGTGCGTTGGCTTCTTCAAGTGGGTTTTGCACCAAATAACTAATCAGATTTACTGCAATATAATTTAGTAGCAACGTGGCGATAACTTCGTTGACACCTCGTACCGCTTTAAGATAACCAGGAATTAAGCCCCAAATTCCACCAAAAATAAAACCAGCTAAAAGTGCTAATGGAATATGAATAAAAGTAGGTAATCCAGAAACATACAATCCAACTAAAGTACTTCCCAACGCACCTAAATAGATTTGTCCTTCTCCACCTATATTGAATAAACCTCCGCGTAAGGCGATCATTACTCCCAAGCTAGTAAACAATAATGGCGTCATTTTTTTTAAAGTATCGCCAAACCCAAAGAAAGTAAAAAGAGATTGCTGTATCAGTGCAGCATATGCAGCGATTGGATTAGCACCAGCGATTAAGATGAAGATAGCACCTATGAGTAATGCCAATGCGATCGCTATTAAAGGTGAGAAAATCTTTAATAAAACCTGGGCACGATTATTCTCATTCATAAAAATAATAAATATCTTAGTGGATATAAAAACAATCCAGCAAGATAGTTATCCATGGATATCATTCGTAGAGAACTGGGGTGCTAGGATTCGAACCTAGGAATGCCGGGACCAAAACCCGGTGCCTTACCGCTTGGCGACACCCCAACGTTATTTCCTGTATAAACATATCAACTACCTCCAAGAACTGTCAAGGGTTTTTGGGATAAATTATATTTTTTTTAAGGGCTATTTTTATTTAACGGCAAAAATTAGATAAAGAGAGAGGTGAGTGGGTTTAGTTTGGTTAACCTGTACGAAGTATTTACCAATCTGAAACTAAATTTTCCTGAACTTTTCGGGATTTTTTCTGTAAAAGATAAGCCGTACACTGAATCTTAAAGAACCTTCTTTCTGTTTTAAAGGCCAATCCGCATTCCAAATACAGTTTGTATAGCCGAAGCTGTATTTAATCGGGTTGGCTTTATTTCTCTGAGTAAGCCGTTTTTGGAAAAGTATGTAGTTTTTGGAGCATTGGATATAGAACTACATAATTAAGTCAGGAAATTAATGACTTGCACGTAGCGCTGCAATGCATCTTCCACTTCGCCATTGTCATTGCTGCAAATATATCTTCAGAAATAGATTTATTGGTCGACATCAATGTAGAATATTACGTTAATGTTGAAAATATTAATTAAAAAGTATTTGCTCAAAAGTATTGATAGTTAATGCCAGAGTTTTTGAGGTGTTTTCACCTGTGAATATAAACTCCAAAAAACAACCGATTTATCGGTAATATAACTAGCAGAGCAAAAACTATTAAAGTAAGAGAAGAGACAATAAAAGTTTAACGACAAACTAAATAAGTAATTTGTATATCCGAAATAATTTTTGGATTTAGCTCTATTGGGTTAAAGCTAACTCCAAGGGATGATACAACTATTTTTTATAATCTAGATAAATAAAATTTAATTAGAGAATTTAAAATGGCAAACAAGGCGCTATTGGTTGGAGTTAGCGAGTATAAACATGGTTTAGAGCAGCTACCAAGCACAGTAAATAATATCGATATAGTACGACGAGTGTTATTAAGCTCGGAAGCTGGTCGCTTTGCAGAAGAAGATATCAAAGTATTGACAAATCCAAATCTACAGATGATGGAGGAAGAAATTGAAAATCTATTTCTTTATCCTCAAAGTGATGATTTGATTTTCTTCTTTTACTCCGGTCATTGTATTCAAGATAGTGGAGGTAAACTTTACCTTTCAAGTAGTACAACGCGTAGAAGTTACACTGGAGATTTGATTCGCTCCTCTGCATTAGCTGCTGGAATATTACATGAAAGCATGAACCGCAGTTCTTCTAGAAGACAAATTGTCATCCTTGACAGTCACTTTAGGGACACCCATGGAGAAAATTCAGAAAACAAAAATGTTGTTAACGTAAGTGTGCAACAGTCCCTTGCAAGGGGAGCAGCAGCTGTTGCTGATAGCCTTCCCAAGCCGTATTTATTTGCCCCAGATGCTTCAGAACTATTAAGTTATCACCGTTATTTAATAGAAGGTATTGAAAAAATTATTGTTGACAAAGATGAAGATGCTTACTTTTATATTGATGATTTACACGAATATGTGATTAAAAAGTTTCAGGAAAACTCTCCTAGCATAACCCCGAAGTTTTCTCCTATTGAGCTTGGAAATCATAAGATTCTACAAGCAAAATTACCTACTGATGTTGGCAAATCAAAAGACGAACGAGAAATTTATCCTGTCAAGCAACAGTTAATTTCCACTGAGGAAATTGGAGAGAGCGAACCATCATCAAAAGAATTATCCCCAACATCTTTGCCCAAGAAAATTCCAGCCAAAATTAAAACTCAGTCATTTGAATTTGAGTTCGCAACCATAGCCTATGTTAGATCCCGCTTTTTGGGGATAGGGAAAACCTGCGAGCTTCAGAAGAAAAAAGGAATAGCCGAATTTTTTACTTTGGATTTGGGCGAGGGTGTAGTAAAGGAGATGATAGCAATTCCCGGTGGTCAATTTATGATTGGTTCGCCAGCATGGGAGTTAGAAAGATTAGAGAATGAAGGACCACAACAAATTGTCATTGTGGAACCATTTTTCATGGGTAAGTTTACCGTAACCCAAGCTCAATGGGCACGCGTTGCTTGTTTCCCCAAGCTTAAAATTGACTTAGATCCAGATCCATCATATTTTAAGGGCCTTGATCGACCTGTTGAAAAAGTATCCTGGAATGACGTACAGGAGTTTTGTGCCAGGTTAAGCGTTCACACTAAGATGAATATGCGCTTACCTACTGAGGCTGAATGGGAATATGCTTGTAGAGCTAAAACAAGCACTCCATTTTACTTTGGTGAAACTATCTCGATGAGCTTGGCAAATTACCGGGGAACAGATTGGGCAGATGAGGATATAGAGTATAAAGGTAGTTATGCAGGAGGTCCAAAAGGTAAGTATCGCCAGCAAACAACAAATGTTGGTATTTTCCCTGCGAATCCTTTTGGCTTATATGATATGCACGGTAATGTATGGGAATGGTGCCAAGATGACTGGCGGGAAAACTACGATATCACCCTCCCAGGCAGCACAGCCGATATAGAAATTAGTGAAACTAAAAGGAAAGTACTGCGGGGCGGTTCGTGGCATAGTTTTCCTGACTCCTGTCGTTCTGCCAGTCGTCTGAGGGGTATACCAGACAGTAATCCTTATCACATCGGCTTGCGAGTAGTTTGTGATGGTGTTACGGAATGAGCGGTTATCAGTTTATGGCTAACGCCACGCCCTTACGGGCTACAGTTATCAGTTA
>JGI1201J43222_100181_pt1 | contig 20622 bp, 15 predicted proteins | sample MastesBC008_FD_43222 | JGI IMG/M metagenome (IMG submission 43222) | reverse complement strand
ATCTTCATAACTCGAAGAAACGCTCTGCTTCCGTGTTTGTGCAACACCAGGTTTGTCGATATGTTATCAGCTATAAAATGACTACATCCTTAGTTAACACTCCTATTGCCATCCAGATCTGTGCGACGACACACCTCGAAGTTGTGATCTAGATCGCAATATTTTTGTTCAAAACTATAAATTAGGGGTTTTTATATACGCCTTAACGAGAATCTTATACCAATTTGGAAAAATAATGAGACAGATAGATCTCTGTAGAGACGTTGCATGCAACGTCTCTACCGGAGAATCTGTTGCAATTATCTATCGAATTGGTATTATATTTTCTAATAAAAACTAGCTATAGAAGTAATTACAGAGCTAAAACGCTTAAGTAATTTCACCTAAAAAGAGGTTTTAATAATTTTGCTCAGGGGTATATTAATAAACATTTAGTCCTCGAATATAGGTGCTTTTAAATACTATCTATCCAGTATTTAAATAACTAGTTTGCAATTTGAATCTGATACTATTTTATGTTTCCTGTTATTTTACTTTTTTATATAAAAATTACTTTTTTGCTACGCTTGCGATCGCAAAGTTAAAATACAACTTATACTAAGTGTTCATGTCATTCATCTCCAGCACAAACTACTATGTCCCACAACACCTACGATTTGTTACTGCGTCGCGGTAAATTGTTAGGATACACCGACAAGGACGATTCGCTAGTAGACATTGGGATTAGGAACGGCATAATTGCTGAAATTAGCCCCCATATAGTTGAATACGGAGAAACAGAACTAGATTTGCAAGGGAAACTAGTTTCTCCTCCATTCGTAGAATCTCACATTCACTTAGACTCTGTACTGACCGCTGGAGAACCACGTTGGAATCAGAGCGGAACATTATTTGAAGGAATAAAAATTTGGGGCGATCGCAAACAAAGTCTGTCCCTAGAAGATGTTAAAACCCGTGCGAAAAAAATGCTTAAGCAACAAGCAGCACAGGGGACTTTATTTGTACGTACCCATGCTGATGTGAGCGAACCAAAATTAATTGCTTTACAAGGACTTCTTGAGGTCAGGGAAGAAGTCAAAGATTGGATGACATTACAAGTAGTCGCATTTCCTCAAGATGGTATTTACTCTCAAAAAAATAATGAGAAACTTTTAGAGAAAGCTTTAGAAATGGGTGCTGACGTCGTTGGTGGAATACCCCACTACGAACTAACTCGTGAAGATGGAGTGCGTTCGATTTATAGGATATTTGAATTAGCTGAAAAATATAACCGTTTAATTGATATTCATTGCGATGAAATAGATGACGAGCAATCTAGATTTTTAGAAGTTATTGCTGCTTGTGCGATTCGCTCCGGAATGGGTTCGCGAGTGACAGCAAGTCATACCACAGCATTTGGTTCTTACAATAACGCCTATGCTTACAAATTAATGGGATTTCTGCAACGCGCTCAAATTAACTTTATTGCTAATCCCTTGATTAATATTACCCTTCAAGGTCGGGGAGATAGTTATCCCAAACGCCGTGGAGTCACCAGAGTCAAGGAACTTTGGGAACAAGGATTAAATCTTAGTTTCGGACATGACTGCGTTCAGGATCCTTGGTATAGTTTGGGTACGGGTAGCATGTTAGATGTTGCACATATGGGAGCCCATATTTGTCAAATGACAGGAATGTCAGAAGTTAACGCCTGCTATGATATGGTGACAATTAATGGTATTAAAACCCTAAGTATTAAAGATAACTATGGTTGTAAAATTAACGATGTAGCAAATATGATTGTTTTGGATGTTAGTAATCCTTATGATGCGATACGCTGTCGGTCTAATCCACGATACGTCATTTCCCAAGGCAAATTGCTGACTAGTACAAAACCAGAGCAAATAGAATGGGTAGAAACTTTTCGCATATAGAAAATATTTCCACCTAAATCTTCTCACTTACAACGAAAACACTAAATTTCAAGCATACTTAAAGAAAAGATGCAAAAAGAGTTAGATGTGCTGTTAAACTGTTAAAAAGCGTATTATGTCAAATTCATGCTCGCAATTTGCGAAAGTTTTCAGCAAGAATTTGAAAGACAAGCGAAACTCTTTAGCTGTAAGCTTTGAATAACAAAAGTTTTTATTTTTTTGAGTGCTATTTCAATTTAAGAAAGACTGATCTTTGGGTAGAGTAACCCAAAACCTGTAAAATTATATATTTATATTAATAAAGTAAGAAAAAGTGCTGTTTTGCGATATTGTTACCTGTTTTTTTATTCCGATGACTAAGAATTAACAGTCAAATAGCTCTCAAAAAAAGAAATCGATCGCATCTACAGTGGGTATCTCTGACATCATGAAGTATTCTGCTCCCCAAACAGATCCTGGATCTAAAAATACATTGAAGCCACCAAAATTACAAAGAAGGTGGCTTTGGTTATTGTTAGGAATATTTTTAGTTGGTGGTGGTACTGCAACTTGGTATGTGCTTTCATCCAACAGACAAGAAGGATTTGCTAATCTTAATCAACCTCCTGGGGTACCAGTTGAACTATCTACCGTAGGAACTGACTTGGTTCGTAACACCGAGACCTACAGAGCTCGTTTAGAATCACGACGCTCCATAACACTTCAACCAAGAGTTCAAGGGCAAATCACCCAAATTTTGACTCGTTCGGGAACCAGAGTTCCTGCTGGAACTCCAATTATCCAAATAGATCCAAGAGAACAACAAGCATCACTCAATAGCGTCAAAGCAGCAATAGGAGTAGCACAGTCTCGACTGGAAAATTCTCAAGCTACCTTGAAATCTTTAGAGGCTGATAAGTTATCTAAAGTTGCCGACCTGCAGTTAAACCAACAAGAATACAAGCGTGACTTACAACTCCAAAAAGAAGGGGCGCTATCTCAAAGAAACTTAGACCAAGCAAAGAATAGGTTGGATGCCGCACAAGCAAGTCTCGGTACAATTAATGCTCAAATTGAAGCTCAAAAAGCAGCTATATCCCAATCAAAAAGAGCACTAGAACAGGAAAAAGCCAATGCTAAAGAACAACAAGTTCAGTTGCAGTATTACACGATCGCAGCTCCTTTTACTGGAACAGTAGGAGATATACCGGTCAAAGTTGGTGATTTTGTTAATACTTCTACCCAACTTGCAACTATTACTCAGAATCAACCGTTAGAGGTCAATATCTCAGTACCAATTGAACGTGCACCGGAATTAGAAAAGGGTATGTTAGTTGAAGTTATCAACGCCCAGGGAAATTCTATTGGTACGGCTAGGATATTTTTTATCTCTCCTAGTGTCATAAATGATACGCAATCTATTCTAATTAAAGCACTTTTCGACAATTCCAAAGGTCAAGTCCGGGCTGAGGAATCTGTAAACGCCAAAATCATTTGGGAACAGCGTCAAGGAGTTGTGATTCCAGTGAATTCAGTCGTCAGAGTAGCTGGAGAAACATTTGTCTATGTCGCTGAAAATGGAAAATCTGCCGATGGTAAGGTCCAAATGCAGGCGAAACAGAAACGCGTCAAATTAGGAGATGTTCGAGGTAATAGCTACCGAGTCTTAGATGGCTTGGAAGCCGGAGAGAAACTTATTGTCTCGGGTTTACTTAATCTGAGAAATGGAATACCAATTATGCCAAAGCAAGAAACTGAGAAATGAGGTAATCGGTAATTGGTAATTGGTAATTGATAATTGATAATCCATCTTCCCAATATCCAATACCCAATATCCAATACCCAATATCCAATACCCAATACCTAATCCCTAATAGCCAATAGCCAATCCCCAATTCCTTAACACCTATGTTCGCTGACTTTTTTATTAAGCGCCCTGTGTTTAGCAGTGTTTGCGCGATTATTATTCTGCTGATAGGGGCTATCAGTATTCCGACTCTCCCTACAGACAGATATCCAGAGATTAGTCCAACCCAAGTTCAAGTACTTGCTAACTATGTAGGTGCTAGTGCTGAAGTTGTAGAAAAAACAGTAACTACCGTCATAGAACGTCAAATTAATGGCGTTGAAGGTCTGAAATATATGACCTCTTCCAGTACTAATGATGGTACAAGCACTATTACAGTCACATTTGACCCCTCAAGAGATAAAGATATTGCTGCGGTCGACGTTCAAAATCGAGTATCTCTTGCTGAACCCCAACTACCTGAATCGGTACAAAGAACAGGCGTTACCGTCAGTAAACAGTCAAGTAACTTTGTCTTGGGAATAGGGCTATATAGTGACAATAAAGAGTTTGATAATGTATTTCTTAGTAACTATGCAGATTTATATATAACAGACAACCTGAAAAAGATAGAGGGTGTCAGTAACGCACAGGTTTTTGGCGAACGGCGCTATGCAATGCGTCTGTGGCTCGATCCAAATCGCCTTGCAAGTCGTAATCTGACGGCTCAAGATGTGGTCAATGCAATTAACGAGCAAAACCTCCAGGTCGGTGCGGGACAAATTGGTCAACAGCCTGCTCCAGAGGACCAGATGTATATTAAAGATATACGGGTTTCTGGTCGTTTAGAAGATCCGTCTGAGTTTGAAAATATTGTTATTAGGACAGGGGCTGATGGTTCGCTGATCAGGCTTAAAGATGTCGGTAGGGCGGAACTGGGTGCAGAAAACTATAATACTTTTCTTCGTTTCAGAGCTAAAGATGGTATAGGTATTGGTGTATTACAAACTCCAGGAAGTAATGCCCTAGAAGTCGCTAGAGCCGTAAAAAAAGCCATGGCTGAAATGGCTCAAGATTTTCCACCCGGGATGAAATATCAGGTGGCATTTGATGTCACCATGTTTATTGAAGCATCCTTATTAGAAGTCGTAAAAACACTGTTATTAGCGATTTTTCTCGTAGTTCTAGTAATTTTTATTTTCCTACAAGATTGGCGGACGGCTATTATTCCCGTTATTACCATTCCTTTGGCTTTAATTGGAACATTTGGCTTTGTTAAAGCCTTTGGTTTTTCCATCAATACTTTAACTTTATTTGGTCTGACATTAGCAACCGGGATGGTTGTTGATGATGCGATTGTTGTTGTAGAAGATATCTCTCGTTTGGTTCAAGAGAAGGGAATGTCAGCTCAGTCAGCTGCTTCTAGCGCCATGCGATCGCTATCTGGGGCTGTGATTGCAACTTCATTAGTATTGATGGCTGTATTTGTTCCCGTTGCGTTCTTTCCTGGTTCAACGGGTCAAATCTATCGTCAATTTGCTTTGACAATAGCCTTTTCAATTACCATATCCACATTTCTCGCTCTGACCTTGACGCCTACTCTTTCAGCGTTGCTGTTAAGAAAGAAACCAAAACCACGAGGATTGCTTGGTTGGGTTTTTGGTCGAGTTAATTGGTTCCTCGATGGGTTGCGCAAAAATTACCGTTGGGCTCTCAATAAGATTGCTAGACTTAGATTTGTTGTTTTGGCAGTTTTTGTTAGTTTGTTAGGGATTACAGCTTGGCTGTATAATACAGTACCTACTGCATTCGTTCCTGATGAAGACCAAGGTTATTTTATTACCGTAATTCAAGCAAAGGAAGGAGTTTCACTCAACTACACCAGCAAGGTAATGCTGGAGGTGGAAGAAGAAATTCTTAAATTACCTGAAGTTGTTGGTACATTTGCTGTTGGTGGTTTTAGTTTTAGCGGTGCAACTGCAAACACAGGGGTCATTTGGACAACACTCAAACCTTGGAGCGAACGTACCGGTGAAGGACAATCAGCCCAAGAAATTATGGGTCGATTAATGCCAAAGTTTTTTAGCATTACCGATGCGAATGTTTTCCCATTTAATCCGCCAGCGATTCCAGGTTTGGGTAACTTTAGTGGTTTTCAGTTTCAGTTACAAGACCGGAGGGGAACTACTGGTTTACCTAGAATGCTGGAAGTAAAAGACCAGCTAATCGGGGAAAGTAATCAGCAGCCGGAATTACAGGGTGTACTCAGTACTTATGCAGCGAATATGCCTCAATTAGAGGTTGAAGTTGATCGCAATAGAGCTAAAGCATTACAAGTATCGATTAGTGATATATTTAATACCCTGCAATCATATTTAGGTTCTCGATACGTCAACGACTTTAACCTCGGACAACGTACTTATCGGGTATATGTCCAAGCAGATGCAAAACATCGTTCCAATCCTGAGGACATAGGAAAGCTATATGTCCGTTCTGCAACTAACCAAATGATTCCTTTGAGTAATTTGGTGAGAATCAAGCAGACCACGGGAGCGCAAACAATTAACCACTACAACCTATTCCGGTCAATTGAAATAAACGGTTCAGCAGCTCCGGGATTCAGTTCGGGAGAAGCAATGAATACAATGGAAAGATTGGCAAATCAAGTATTACCAGCTTCCATGGGTTTTGAGTGGTCGGGTATTTCTGCTGAGGAAAAAGAATCTGGCGGACAAGCACCTTTAATTTTTGGTTTGGGTCTAGTATTCGTATTTTTGGTCCTAGCAGCCCAATATGAAAATTATGTGGACCCGTTAATTATTATGCTCTCGGTACCTTTAGCTATTTTGGGAGCATTATCTGCACAGTCACTTAGAGGCGTACCCAACGATATATTTTGTCAAGTTGGTTTGGTGATGTTAATTGGTTTGGCTTCCAAGAATGCTATTTTGATTGTTGAATTTGCCAATCAATTACGGGAAGAACAAGGACTTCCCATAGTTAAAGCAGCACTGGAAGCATCCCAGGAACGTTTGCGACCAATTTTAATGACTGCTTTTTCTACGCTATTAGGAATTTTCCCCCTGATGATTGCAACGGGTGCGGGTGCTCCTAGCCGTCAATCTCTTGGTAATGCGGTGTTCGGTGGTATGTTTGTTGCTACTTTCTTAAGTTTGTTTGTTGTACCGGTTTTGTACATCATTATTGTTTCTCTGCGAGAAAGTTTCAGCCCACCCCATCAAAAACCACCTTACAAACAACTAGGAGAAGATGGGGAAGTTCCTGGAGAAGTGGAACATCCTATCTCTTAAAGTTTGTTTGTAACTAGGAACGGGGATGACTAGTAATTTTTATTACTTTTAAATCACAATGGATGATTTTGCAGATTAGATGCGATCGCCATTGTGATTTTTTTAGGACTATCCCTAATACGGTTTCTACTGGTTAGATTACTATTCCAATGATGAAATGGACTGGTTTCAAAGCCGATTTTGCCGCAGGAGTGGAAACAGCGGCTTCCGTTGGAGGACAGTTAGCTCACTTAATTATTTTTTGGCTTTCCTAGGATTCTAATGTTACACCTCCAGTATGTTTAGCTGCATATGCAGCAGCGGGAATTGCTAAAACTTCTCCACTGAAAACTGCGATCACATCTTGGAAACTAGCGAAACTTTAATGGTTTTTTATCCCAACATAGTAGTTGCAGTAAGTGGTTTAGGAGTAATGATTATTTGGCTGTGGGGATATCGCAAAATTAGTTATTGGGAGCTATTTTCTTGAATTTCTGCTTGCAAAGTATTGAGAATAGCAGTGTATACAGCAGGTGTTAGCGCTGTGAACTGTTTTTCTGGATTTTCAATCTCATATTGTCGATTCACTAAAGTAACAATAGTGATGCCACTATCAGGGAAGTGTAGAGCATAAGCTTGATATCCAGGGTGGTCACCACCCTTACCCCAAGCTTTTCCCCAAGGGAATTCCCTGGACTCTGTACCTAAACCGAACTGACTTATATCTATAAAGGTCAGCATTTGGTTCAGGGATTCTGGCTCGAGTAACTTATCTCCAGAAAGCGCCAGCATGAACCTTGTTAAGTCTTTCGCATTGGAGAACAGCGCGCCATTTGCCCAATATGCTGAAAAATTAGCTTCGGTGAGATCGTCGGGGATACCATCTTGACCAAAACTCCCATCAGCTTTAAATAAATCTTGATAACCACGAGCCTGTCTACCGACAATGTCCTCATCTCCACTAAAAAATGTATGTTTGAGCCGCAGGGGATTGAGAACTTTATCGCGGAGAACTCTGGCGAAAGATGAACCTGTGGCTTTTTCCACAATCATCCCAGCTAAAACACTGCTTGTATTGGTATAACACCATTTACCACCAATACATCCCCCTCCCTGAAAGCGCGGTTTACCGTAAACATATTCAAGTAATTCTTCCGGACGCCAACGTTTAACTTCACCAGTAGCAAATTGCTTTTGAGTTTCGGCAATATAATCTGCTAGGAATTTTTCATCATCTGGGTAATTGTAAACGCCAGCTGTACCGTTTAGGAGTTGGCGAATCGTAATAGTTTTACCGTCAGTTATTTTACTTGCGACTTCAGGAAGCCATTTTTCCAGGGTATCGTCCAGACTTAGTATTCCTTCCTCTACCAACTTTAGTACTGTCACAGCTGTAAATATCTTGGTAACACTACCAACACCAAATATGTCATTTACTCGCATCGGTTCTTTTGTTTCTAGGTTAGAAACACCGCTTGCTCCGAACCACATCCCTTGAGGGGTGACTATTCCCACAGTTGCACCAGGAAGTTGATTATCTTCAACTACTTGGTCTAGTGTGACTTGTAATTTTTGGGCTAATTCTGCACTGATTCTTTTACGTTTTCGTCCTTTCTTTCGACCTTGTCTTCGTTCTTTTAATTCTTGCTTTTTTTGTTTCCAATTTTTCCAAGTTTGCTCCCCTTCATTCTCATTATCAATTAGGGCTACAAATCTTTTCTTCGATAAATTAAAAATACTATTAGATATTTTTCCATTGACTTTGATATTTATGTTTTCCATACTCAAAGCAATCGGTATAACTTGAACTGTTCCTGCTATACTGACCATCAACATTGATGCTAAAGTTGCCCTAACAGAAATCTTCCACAATAAGTTCATATTTTCTTTCCTCTATTTACTTGCATGACATTACTTGTATGACAGTTTCTTGAAGCTGTTAACTTCAATAGGATTAGTTCAAGTAAGCCCTCCTAAAAAAGGAGGGTCGCAAGGAGCAAAATTTTTAGAACTGAACCACAGGCTTTAACTATTTTGTTTGTTTGGGTTATTGGTTCACCCTCAGTCAATTTACAATTAGGTGCTCCGGCTACACATCAACCGAGTGGAGAAACCAAAAAGACCAGATAAAATGACCGACCGGACGATATTTTCAGATGGCTATTAATGTTAATTTCGAGCTAAACCCCTAAAAATACTCCACTGCTCAGAATTGAACAGTGAATTTTTGAGCAACCTACTATTTTTGCCTTATGGCATCCCTCGCCAGTAAGTTATTGTTAACAGGTAAAGCTATTTTCAGTTGGCTCTTTCGCCAAATTTCCCAGCGATTTAAGCAATTAATTTATTCTAATGACTCCGCAGACTACATAGCTTGGCGAAATCAATTTCTATGGCGACGTCTTGGTCTGTGCTTTTGGGTAGCATTTCCTGTCATCTTCTGTAGCTTTGTCTTAGATTGTTACCGTATTTTCTATCTGAATCAAACTGAATTTTATCCCCAAGAGTTAAAACATCTTTTGGTGATAGAAAACTTGGTTATGGGATTTTTTTTACTGGTTTGTCTAAAATTTCACAAAACCAAATTTGGTCGCAAATATCCAGGCGCACTTTTTTTGTGCGTATTCTTCTCATTAACACTGATCCAACAAATAATTGGGACTTTCTGTGGTGTTGCAATACTCAATCTTGGTGGTTGGGGTTTAACATTCACTGCACAAGCAACTATTATGCCTGTACGCTGGCGACTGCATCTCCTATCTCAATTACTTCTACTGGGCTACTATATAGGCGTCAATTCCGTACTTGGTTTTACCAACTTATACCGGAGCTATCCACTTATCACTGTAGAACTTATATTGTTCATATTTTGGTTCTGCTTTATCTGTGACTTGGGTGTATATTCCTACGATCGCTTGCAACGTAATGAGTTTGAATCGCGCCGAGAATTACGAATTTTTCTACATGCTATTTCCCATGACCTATGTACCCCATTGATGGGTAACGCAATTGTATTTCAAAACTTGCTCAAAAAGTCCGATTCAGAAGTAATTGTCAGTTCAAAAATTCTCAAACGTTTGCTAGAGGGTAACTCCCGCCAAATCAATCTAATTCAATCTTTGCGGGAAGCTTACACCTTGGAGGTGCAGGGTGTGAAACTCCATTGCGAACCAATAAAAGTTAGTACTGTGGTAAATTCAGTTCTTTATGATTTAGAACCGTTTATTAGAGAAAACAATACCACTGTTCATAACTTATTAAGCGATAATTTACCTTTAATTTGTGCTGACCCCACCCAGTTGAGTCGAGTATTCAGCAATTTGATTAGCAATGCTCTAAAACATAATCCTTACGAAATCACCTTAACAATAGATGCAAATCCTCAAGGAGAAAAAATTCTTTGTCGAGTTCGAGATAATGGTGTAGGTATAACTCAAAACCAATGTAAGCGAATATTTGAACTTTACACGCGAGGCGAAAATGCTCGTTTTATGCCTGGTTTAGGTTTAGGGTTATATGTGTGCAGACAAGTTATTATCGCTCATGGTGGAAATATTGGGGTCCAAAGTCAACCGGGAATAGGTTCAACATTTTGGTTTACCCTACCGATTATTGAGTAATAAGTAATGAGTAATAAGTAATAAGTAATAAGTAATGAGTAATAAGTAATAAGTAATAAGTAATGAGTAATAAGTAATAAGTAATGAGTAATGAGTAATAAGTAATAAGTAACAAGTAATGAGTAATAAGTAATGTTAGCGTAAGCGGGGCGCGTTCACAAAGTGAGACACTTTAGTGTCTACAGCGCACAGTAATAAGTAATGGGCGTTAAATATCAAATTAATCCTTTACGTAAAGCTACAACAGCAGCTTGGACGCGATCGTTAACAGCAAGTTTGTTCATAATACTGCGGATATGAGTTTTCACAGTACTCAAACTTATATACAGTTGTGTTGCAATTTCTGGATTAGTTCGACCTTCAACTATAAGTGTTAGAACTTCTAGTTCTCGATTGGAAAGCTCACTTATATTGTTATGGGACACAGGCGGTTTAAGATTATCAATAACTTTACGAGCTATTTGGGGATCCAGATATGTTGCACCAACCTCAGCAGCATTTATTGCGATCAATAATTGCTCCAAACTGGTACCTTTGATACAACAAGCATCAGCACCACTAGCAAGAGCAGCAATCATTTCCGTTTCATCATTATGGGAAGTTAATATTACAACCCTGACTGTTGATAGATTAGTCTTTATTTGTTGTGTTGCCGCAATTCCATCCAATCTGGGAAGACCAAGATCCATAATCACTAAATCGGGCTGAAGTTTTATTGCAGTTTCTACACCCAGGTAACCATCTGCTGCTATCCCTACAATTTGGTATTGGGAAGATTCCTCAAAGAACTGCTCCAAACCTAACTGCATGACTGGATCGTCTTCCACAATTAAAATTCTTTGGGGTGGGGTTTGTGCGTTCATCTGTAAGACTGTAGAGGTACTTTATCCGAACATCAAAAAACAGCATCCCATAATTTGCACGCTTACTATCTCTAGATATATGAAAAATTTTAAAAACGACAATTGTGGCACAATAATAAGACACTAAGAAAAAAATATAGATAAGGTTAAGGTTAATTTAGTGAGTCCTACTGCTCAAACTTCGGCAATGAAAGGTCGTGTAGTATTTCCATTTACAGCAATTGTGGGTCAGGAAGAAATGAAACTGGCTCTGATATTGAACACGATCGACCCCAAAATCGGTGGCGTGATGATCATGGGCGATCGCGGTACTGGAAAATCAACAACAATCAGGGCTTTAGCTGATTTATTACCAGAAATTGCCGTGGTTGCAAACGACCCTTTCAATTCGGATCCTCAAGATCCAGAATTGATGAGCGATGGAGTCCGCGAGCAAGTAGAGCAAGGGGTTGATCCAGAAGTAACCCGAGCAAAAGTGCAAATGGTAGATTTACCTTTGGGTGCAACTGAAGACCGGGTTTGCGGCACAATTGATATTGAAAAAGCTTTATCTGAAGGTGTTAAAGCATTTGAACCCGGACTTTTGGCAAAAGCTAACCGGGGTATTCTTTACGTGGATGAAGTTAACTTACTTGACGACCACCTAGTTGATGTATTATTAGATTCGGCTGCAAGTGGTTGGAATACAGTAGAACGGGAAGGTATTTCCATTCGTCACCCCGCACGTTTTGTTTTAGTAGGTTCCGGTAACCCAGAAGAAGGGGAATTGCGTCCCCAATTACTTGACCGTTTTGGGATGCATGCTGAAATTCATACTGTTAAAGAACCAGCATTAAGGGTACAAATCGTCGAACAGCGTTCAGAATTTGACCAAAATCCTCCTAGTTTTCTGGAAAAATATCACTCAGAACAAGAAGAACTACAAAAGCGCATTGTCACAGCACAGGAAAATTTATCCTCAGTAAACCTCGATTACGAACTACGGGTGAAGATTTCTGAGGTTTGTTCGGAATTAGATGTGGATGGTTTGCGTGGCGATATTGTTACTAATCGTGCAGCTAAAGCTTTGACAGCTTTTGAAGCTCGCAAGGAAGTAACAGTTGATGACATTCGTAGAGTTATTACCTTGTGTTTGCGTCACCGACTCCGGAAAGACCCCCTCGAGTCAATTGATTCTGGTTATAAAGTTGAAAAAGCATTTGCTCGGGTATTCGGGGTAGAACTCCCAGAAGATGTAAATCAAAGTAATGGTACCAGTAGAAAAGTTGGAGCTAGAAATTAACTTTTAGTTGTCAGATACCAACAATGCAGTAACTACACCCATTACTCATTACTGTGCGCAATACTTACAGTACGCTTACGCTAGGTCGCGCCCCGCTACGCTAACATTACTCATTACTCATTACTCACTACCCAATCCCCAATCCCCATTATTCATGAGATTTTGGCGCTTTTGGTTAAATGCTGTAATTTTATCCAGCCAGCACAATCCGCCTAGGTTTGTTGAACTTTTGATGTTATCCTTGGCGATTATTATGCTGGCAATTTCTACACTTTTCCCTGGAAAAGAGGCATTTTTAATCTTAGGTCTGAGCTTTGTAGTTGGAGCATCTTTATCAATTTTAGTGCGAGAAGTGATGTCACCGTCGCCCCGGACCCTGATTACACAAATTACAGCAGTTTTATTACTTGTTGTCAGTATCTATGGTTTTGCAGATCTGATACAGCATCTTTAAAGTCTAAAAGTATGTTTATAGTGTTGCTTTTTTAGCCGTTCCCCACTTTAACTGTGCTGCAGGTGTGATGGGGCTTAAAAAACATATGATAAGAGTTCATTAAAATCATATATATAGCAACTAGCTTCGGCTTGCACTTTTTCTCTTACAGCGTAACGCCCAAATCCAACAAAAAGATCCACTCCTGGCTTGGTTTCCAAATCGCTGACACCATCACCTACCATAATTATTTTTTCTGGCGCAAATTTATGACGTAATTTTTCTACGACTTCTAATTTCCCTCCATTTCGAGTTGTAGGATAATCGCGATCAAAATCTCGGTAACTACCGTCTTCGTTAAAGAATAATTCAACAGCTTCAATCGACGATTCAACACCAAGATATTTGGCTAAAGGTGCGATCGCTTGTACGTATCCAGCACTTAAAATAAATGGCGTCCATCCCTTTTGCTTGAGAGTTGCAATTACTTGTTTTGCATTAGGTTCAACCATTTGAACATAAAGTTCGCCGGTTTTTGCAACAGCATCTCGTGAAGGTTTAATAATTTCTAAACGTTTTGCAAAAACACTTTCAATGGGGATCTTACCTCCCATTGCCTCATTGGTCATCTGGACAATTTGCTGACTAACATCATCACCTGCAGTTCGTGCTAATTCATCAATTCCTTCGATACTGCTTAGGGTACTATCACAATCAAAAATAATAATTTTGCTGTTAGCCACGATCCGATGCTTCCTTATCTATAATGAGTATCTTATCAGTTGTTTATAGTTGCAGCACGCTCACACAAACCGTTTATGGGGGATTTTTTGTCCTCAATCCTTTTAGAAATGAATACTCTTGAAACAACTAATAGCTATCAGCACTACGGACAATATATGCTATAAACTGCTCAATTTTATTTCCTATTTGGCATAATGATGAGATGCATTTTTTCTCAAGATTTTTTGCTACCCTGCTCGCAGTATTTTTGCTACCTGTTCTCATGGTTTCTGCACAACAGCCTACGATTACTCCTGGAGACAATCTTGTTGTTGAAGGTCTCCCCCCAATTCCAGTTTCGCTAGTGGATACAGTCGAACGTTATACCCAGTTTAGGTCTGCGAGTATTGCTAGTTGGCATCCTACCAAGCGGCAAATGCTAATATCAACTCGCTTTGGCGATACCCGTCAGGTTCATTTAGTTGAATTCCCTTTGGCTGCTCGCAAACAACTAACTTTTTTCTCAGAAAGGGTTAGTGGTGCAACTTTCCAACCGTCAAAAGGTAATTATTTTGTTTTCAGTAAAGATATTGGAGGTAATGAATTCAACCAGAACTTTCGCTATGATTTTGCAACTGGTGATATTAAACTACTGACTGATGGAAAGTCAAAAAACAGTCGTGGTGTTTGGTCTAATAGCGGGGATCGCATGATCTATTCTTCCACCAGACGCACCGGTAAGGATAGAGATCTATATATTATCCAACCTCAAAAGCCTGAAAGCGATAAATTGCTAGCTGAGGTGGATGGGGGTGGTTGGTTTGGTTTGAATTGGTCTCCTGATGATTCTCAGTTTTTGATGCTCGAGTATGTTTCGATTAACGAAAGCTATTTGTGGCTATTTGATACTCGTACGGGTGACAAAAGTTTAATTACAGCCAAAAAAGAGGGTAAAGAGAAGGTTGCTTACAATGGCGGGATCTTTGCTAAAGATGGTAAAGGTTTATATGTCATAACTGATCGCGACTCAGAATTTTCTCGATTAGCTTATCTGAATCTCACAACTTTTGAGCATACTTATTTAACCAGTGATATTCCTTGGGATGTGGAAGATTTTGACCTTTCGGAAGATGGTAAGAATCTCGCCTTTGTGACCAACGAAGATGGTACGGGGGTTTTACATATATTGGATACCACCACAAGGAAGGAAAAACCACTACCAAAATTACCTGTAGGGCAAATATATGGTGTAAGATGGCACCGTAACAACCAAGATTTAGGTTTTACACTAGTTTCAGCTCGTTCAACAGCAGATGTTTATTCTTTGAATATTATTAATAATAAAGTTGAACGTTGGACAGAAAGTGAAACGGGGGGATTGAACACCGAAAATTTCCCTGAAGCAGAATTAGTACGTTGGAAAAGTTTCGACGATAAAATCATCTCTGGCTTTCTATATCGTCCTCCTGCCAAGTTTAAAGGTAAACGTCCGGTAATAATTAACATTCATGGTGGTCCCGAAGGACAGTTTCGACCAACATTTTTGGGGCGTTTAAATTACTACCTCAATGAATTGGGAGTTGCAGTTTTATTTCCTAATGTTCGCGGTTCTGCTGGATATGGCAAAACCTTTTTAAAGTTGGATAACGATTATAAGCGCGAAGACTCAGTAAAAGACATTGGCGCGTTGTTAGATTGGATCGGTACTCAACCGAATTTGGACAAAAATCGGATCCTAGTAACCGGAGGTAGTTACGGTGGCTATATGTCTTTAGCCGTAGCAACTAAATATAGTAATAAAATTCGTGCGGCGATCGATATTGTTGGAATTTCTAATTTTGTAACCTTTCTGGAAAACACCGAAAGCTATCGACGAGATTTGCGACGGGTGGAATATGGAGACGAACGGGATCCAAAAATGCGGGAATTTTTACTGAATATTTCTCCCGTAAATAATGCGGATAAAATAACCGTACCTTTATTTGTTATCCATGGTAAAAACGATCCCCGTGTTCCTTTGAAGGAAGCAGAGCAAATAGTAGCGACAGTTAGAAAAAATGATGTCCCTGTTTGGTATTTAATGGCGAAGGACGAAGGACATGGCTTTAGTAAGAAGAAAAATGTTGACTTTCAGTTTTACTCTACGGTGATGTTTGTTAAACGCTTTTTGTTGAAATAAATATGTGTTGGGTAATGGGTAGTTGGTAATGGGTAATGAGTATTACATTCCTCCCACACTCCCCACACTCCCCACACTCCCCACACTTCCCACACTCCCCACACTCCCCACACTCCCCACACTTCCCACACTCCCCACACTCCCCACACTTCCCACACTTCCCACACTCCCCACACTCCCTAATACACATGATAATAATCCTCATAGGTGTGTCTGGTTCTGGTAAAACTACGATTGGTAAACAACTCGCAGACTCACTCAACTGGCAATTTTATGACGCTGACGATTTCCATTCAGCAAAAAATATTGAAAAAATGCAAGCTGCAATTCCTTTAGAGGATAGCGATCGAATGCCATGGTTGCAAGCTATAGCAGATGCGATCGCAAAATGGTTGCAGGAAAATCAAAACATAATAATGGCTTGTTCGGCTTTGAAAGAAAGTTATCGTCAGTTGCTATTAATAGACAGAGAAAATATCCAATTTATTTACCTCAAAGGATCTTTTGAATTGATTCAAAAGCGCTTACAAAAACGTGAAAATCATTTTATGTCGGAAAGACTTTTGAAAAATCAATTTGATGTTTTGGAAGAACCTTCTAATATCCCAACAATAGATATTTCAAATCCACCAGAAAAAATAGTGGCAACTATTAGAGAAATATTAAGAAGCAGTTAATTAGCGATAATGATTTTCATTACTTTGAGAATATTAATTGAAAATTAATTTAATACATAAAATTTAATGAAATAAAAATTACTGTTCTTCATTTTATCTTCTTGTCAGAGTCTCAGACCTACATTTATACTCTGAACTAACCAAGGTCTGAAACATTCGATTGAACCGTGACTATACTGGCAGGACGCTATGAACTTACCCGTAAATTAGGTGGGGGAGGCTTTGCAATCACTTACGTTGCAAGAGATATTTTGCAACCAAATAATCCTTCATGCGTAGTCAAGCAACTACGTCCTAATCAAGCTTACCCTGAAGTTGTAGATTGTTTTGAGAAGGAAGCAGCTACCTTGAGCAAGTTGGGGATGCACCCTCAGATACCTCAATTGCTAAATCATTTTCGAGAAGGTCCAAGTCTTTATATTGTTCAAGAATTTATTGATGGACAAAATTTAAGTCAAGAAATATCTCCAGGAAGACGTCTAAGTGAAGGTTATGTTATTAAATTCTTAAAAGAAGTCTTGGAGGTACTTTCCTTTATTCATCGGTACGGAGTCATTCATCGCGATATTAAACCCCAAAATTTGGTACGTAATGCTGATGGCAGAATTTTCCTAATAGATTTCGGCGCGGTAAAAGAAATAGGAAGTTTGTTGGTAGACACTCAAGGTCAAGTTGCTTCGAGTGTTATCATTGGAACGCCAGGATATATGTCCAGCGAACAAAGTTTGGGTAGACCCTGTTTGGCAAGTGATATATATGCCTTAGGGATGACTGCAATTCAGGCTTTAACTGGAATTTTGCCTTCTAAATTAGAAGAAAATCCCGAGACAGGGGAAATTATTTGGCGAAACCAAGCGAGAGTTAGTCGGCGCTTTGGAGAAATTATCAACACGATGGTGCGGCGTCATCATAGCCTACGTTATTCTTCTGCACGTGATGCATTAAAAGCTTTAAGCTCCGACCTCAACGACCATCAAGTATCAATACCTTCCTTGCCTTTATCTGGGAAAGGGAAATATCTTTCGCGTCGCAAAACTCTGGAAGTTCTCGGCTTAGCGGGAGGTGGTTTTTTGCTTGCGGTTGGAGGACAAACCATCATCAGAGCAAATTCTGAACGCAATAAGAAAGTAGCTCAGACTGCGAGCAAACCCAAGGAATCTACAGCAAAAATTCCCCCAAAAGCATTTCCTCAACTAACTCCGACTGCAAATAATAAGGGATTTAATCTTGAGACTTTTGACTTTGAAGTTGTAACAGTTAATAGCCGTGGAGAAGTTACTAATCGTCGTCCTGCTCGTACGAGGTGTTTCGCGGAAAAATTAGGAAATGGTCTCATATTGGAGATGGTGGAAATTCCCGGCGGTGAATTTCGCATGGGTTCACCACAAACCGAGGAAGGAAGAAGAAATGATGAAGCACCACTACATCACGTTAAGGTCGCTCCTTTTTTCATGGGTAAATTTCAAGTTACCCAAGAGCAATATAAAAAAATAATAGGTGAAAACCCCTCTGATTTTAAAGGAGTAAGGCGACCCGTAGATAGAGTGAATTGGCACAAAGCAGTTGAGTTTTGTGAAAAATTAACTCAAATGACCGGCAAAACCTATCGTTTACCTAGTGAAGTTGAGTGGGAATATGCTTGTCGAGCCGGAACGACTACACCATTTCATTTCGGTGAAACAATTCATGCTAAGCTTGCCAATTATGACAGTACTAAAACTTATGCTTCTGGACCCAGAAGTAAGCATGTTCAGGGAACTACACCTGTAGGAAGTTTTCTGCCTAATGCTTTCGGGTTATATGATATGCACGGTAATGTTTGGGAGTGGTGTCAAGATACTTGGCATGCAAATTATGAAAAAGCTCCTACTGATAGTCGCCCTTGGATCAGTAAACCTGATTCTTTCCGAGTGGTAAGGGGTGGTTCGTGGAATGTTGCTCCTGAGAAGTGTCGTTCTGCAGCTCGAGATTTACGCAAACCGGATATTTTTGGTTATACTTGTGGCTTTCGGGTTGTCTGCGATCGCGATTATGTTTTGAACTGAAGTAAGAAGTAAGGAGTCAGGAGTCAGGAGTCAGGAGTAAGAAGTAAGAAGTAAGAAGTAATTAATTTATTAGTCCCCGATCGCCAGTCCCCAGTCGCCAATCCCTGTTCGTACGCGGAGCGTGCGCTCCGAACGCCAGTCCCCAATTCCCAATCCCCATTTATGCTAACATTCCCAAGATGCATTCAATGGGAATGCCTTGAAACCCAATCAGCTCGACTTATTCTCACAATCAGAGATTAATACTATTTCCAGCAACAAACCACCGGTTTTAACCATGGATGTTGCTGCTTTAAGTAAGTGGAAAATGCGAATATTTTCCCACCAACAAAGGATTAAAAAAACTCAACCAGTAAAGCAGGAAAGTTTATTTGCACTTTCACCGGCTGTGGTTTTTTGTGAATCTCCAAAACATGTAGATCCAGATATTATCGATCCTTTTAATCTCAAACCATCACCCCTGTCATTTTATCGTTTACCAACGGATAGTCCCGGTCAGGCTTGTCTTTATTTCGTTATAGATATGGCTACCGATCTACTGCTTTATATTGGTGAAACTTGTAAATCAAATAAAAGATGGAAAGGGACGCACGATTGTAAGCGTTACATTGAAAAGTATCTAGATTTACATTACAAATATGAGTTAAATACAGCAGTCAACATAGCTTTTTGGTGGGACGCACCAGAAAAAACCCGACCCAGACAAGAACTAGAATTAGCCTTAATTCAAAAATGGAAGCCCCCATTTAATAAGGAAAATTGGCAATATTGGGGTCAACCATTTGGGTGAATCAGTTGTCAGTTTATGGCTAACGCCACGCCCTTACGGGCTACAGTTATCAGTTTCTGTGAACTGTTAACTGTTCCCTGTTCACTGTCCTTTGCTATAGGCGATCCGCAAACTTTGGAACAGCATTGCGAAGGATGCGATCGCCATTAATCCTCCCCAGAACCAATAAGGTAACAACAAATTATTTTGAATTTGTGCTGTATCGGAAAGTCCCAAATTCCCAGCGGAATAGCTAAATAAATAGTCAAGTTGGTGAAATGTACTAATACAAGCCTGGACTCCCAAAAATTGAATTGCAAAGCCTTGTAACCAACGAGGTGCTTTCAAACCAACCAATAAAGTAATTAAACCCAAAACGGGTATTGCGATCAAACCAAAAGGCGATCTTACCCATAAAAGACTTGAAATTATGAGAAATCCACCTAAAATTTTTAAACTTAAAGAAGCTGCTTTAAAACTACGGGAAGCCAAAATCAGAGCAGAACCAGCAATTGGTGGTCCCATAGGTCCTGCTGCTGCAACTAGTGATGGACCAATCGGTGCTAACGATCTAGCTAAACTGTAAGTTGCTACACCCGAACCATTAGAAAAAATTTGTAGCTGCTGAAAATTTCCCCCTAATAATAATGCCATCAAACCATGACCCATTTCATGGAACCAGGTTGCCAAAATTGAAAATGGGTATAAAATGTAGTCTCCTGCAGGTATTTGCCACAAAATAATAGTCACAAACGCTGCTGCAATCAGCCAAGTAAATCCCATGCGACTTACAATACTGGGAGCTTGACTAGAATATAAATATTCTAAATATTTTTTTGATTCCTTCATGGGTTGGTAACCTTTAATTTTTAACCCAATTAATAATAGTGAACTTTTTTCTATCCTAACTTTTGTTTTTTTGTGTGTCGGAATTGATTAATAAGGTTATTTTGTTATTTTGTTGTTTATGATACTAAATCTACATTTTTCCCGAGTAAATTATCACTTTTAATTCCTGATTGTTAATTTCCAATTCCTGACCCCTGACTCCTGACTCCTGACT
>JGI1201J43222_100177_pt1 | contig 21265 bp, 20 predicted proteins | sample MastesBC008_FD_43222 | JGI IMG/M metagenome (IMG submission 43222) | reverse complement strand
TACCAATTACCAATTACCAATTACCAATTACCGATTCCCTGTCCCTAACTTATATCGAAATCAAAGATCTAAGATAAAAATATAGGAATAATTAGTTTAATATTCCGGATCTCCTGCAGACGCGTTAGCATCAAAGTCAAATAAAGTACTTATAGCTTTAAATTATGTAATTTTTGAGCGCGTACGATGTGTCGATCGGGACATATAATCGCGTGTATGCTGACTTCTGTTATAAATCCCTCTTTAAATTGCTATGTCTGTAAATCGCTGGATTTTTTTGGTAGTGGTACTTGGAGGACTAACGTTATTTATAGCGCAAAACTTGTCAGTCGTCCCACCACTCCCACTAGTGTTTTTGGGTGTACAAACTCAAGCACTTCCCTTATCGATATGGATATTAATCAGCATTATTGCTGGTGCGATCGCCTATGAGTTTATTGCTAGTTTGCTAAAATTACCAAATCTTCGCCAACCCCGAGACACCTTTAAATCTTTTAGTAACCGCCGCAATCGCCAAACAAAAACTTCAACTCGCGGTTATTCCCAACGTTACTCTAGGGAAGCGGAATCAAGGTCTGAGGATAATAATACTTCACCACCTAGGGGTACAACTAGAAATCAAACTCGACAATATGACGATTATGACAGTTGGGAAAATGCAGGAGAAGTAGATGATTGGGATTTTGAAGATGAAAGAGAAGAAGCATCAGATTATTCTCGAGACACAAGAGTAAGGGATACAGATACTTCTCGGAATAACCAAACAACACAAAGCAATGATGACTTTGATTCTGATTCTGATTCTGATTCTGATTCTGATTTCGATTACGATCCTGGCTATTCATACAACTCACGCGAAGCGAAAAATTCGGGTGTAGGGAGAGTTGAGTCAATTTATGATGCTGATTACCGCGTGATTACTTCTCCTTATAAATCATCCAGCGCAGAGCAATTTGATGAAGCAAAAAACCAAGAAGATGACTACGACGATGAGTGGGATTTTTTAGAAGATGATGATTTTGAGGTTAAGGATAAACGACCTCAAAAATAGGAAAATATTAGCTGATACGACAATTTTCGCGTGATTCTTGCTTGACTCTGCCTGCCATTGCCGCTTCTTGGAGAGACATAAAGGCATTCAGGTCTTCTAGATCGTACTTTTGGCTAAGTAACTCGCGCAATTTATTTTCTGCTTCGAGCGTTAAACAACCTTTTGCTATGGCTTGTTGTACAACGTCACGAATTCGTGTCATGGTAAAAACCTCTCAACACCACATTTGTTTATTCGGACTGTCTTAAATACGATATGCATACTCGGTTATGTAATAACCGTGAAATTCGCAACGCTTTTGATTGAATATTTTATAATTAGTCATTTTTACAGTTGTTTATTAAGCAAATTATTGTTTTTTTTAGATTAGATCGAGTAACTTGGTAACTAGTAATACTGTAGCGATCGAAAACTATATTATTTATAGTTAAAATTACCCTACTAGAGTTTAGTGTTAGTTTATTTATATTGACTTGTCGGAGCTTGATAAAGTTTCAAATAATTTATTTTAATTACGGTCAAGTATTAACATCTGGAATAAACGACTTACATATTACATAACAGACGTTATTAAATACGTTATCCATTATTTATTGTTCCATTTATTGACTTGTAGCTACTTAATGAAAACGTCGTTAAGATAGTACTCTTTAGTTAATTTAAAAAAGAATCCGCATGAAAGCACAAGAAAAAAATAACTTTGAAGAAGAATTTATAGAAGCTAAAAATAATTGGGAGTTAGAAAAGTTATATGTGGATTTAGCATCGGCAAAAGGAAAAGCTCTAACTCCTGTAGAAAAAAAGTTTTTGAGAGGTTTACTTTGCGCTTTTAGTCCCGCAGAGATTGCCAAAACTGTTTATAACAGTAATAGTAGCAGCACTGTAAGAGTATATCTATCTAATGGTTTATATAAATATATAGAAGAGATGCTGGGCAACCAAATGGGATACTCAGTAAAAGTAAAAAATTGGAGTCGTGTAACTCCTTTATTAGAAAAAGCTGGTTATAAAAAAAATTGGATGCCCAGCAATGGTATAAATGGGATTAATGGAATTACAGTACATCAAGACCGAGTAAAAAGTGATTTATTTAGTATAGAATCGTCTGCAAAACTAGATTGGGGAGAGGCAATTGATGTTAGTAGTTTTTGTGGGCGAGATGAAGATTTAGCCCGAGTTAAACAATGGATTATCCAAGATAATTGTCGCTTAGTTTTACTCTTGGGAATTGGAGGAATCGGCAAAACAGCTGTTTCTGTCAAGCTTGCAGAGCAAATATCACAAGAAAACTTCGATTATGTCATTTGGCGTTCGCTTCATTTATTGCCGTCATTAGATGTACTTTTAAAGCAGATATTACAAATCATATCTCCAGATTATGAAGGGATGATTTCTGACAACATCGATAATAATATTTCGTTGTTGATTGATTGTTTGCGTTCGTCTCGCTGTTTAATTGTTTTAGATGGTTTAGACTCTATTTTATGTAATGGTTGTTTGAGAGAAGTAGATTATCCGAATTTAACAACTGATATTTTGGATGAGACAAATAGTATTGGTTATAATACAGCTCAAATTTGTTATCGTCCAGGTTATGAAGGTTATGGAGAATTAATCAGACGTTTGGGAGATTCTCAACATCAAAGTAGCTTGCTGTTAACTAGTCGTGAGAAACCACAAGAAATTGTAGTTTTAGCCGGACAAACATTACCAGTTCGTTGCTTAAAATTAGATGGCTTAAATTATAAAGAAAGTGCTGAAATACTCAAATCTAAAGGATTCAAAAAAATAAAAAATGATGAGATTAAGCTGTTAATTGATTGTTATGCAGGTAATCCTTTATTTTTAAAATTGGTGGCAACAGCTATTCAAGAATTATTTAACGGAAACATTTATGAATTCCTCGAGCAAGGAACTATAGTTTTTGGTGATATTCGCGCAGTATTAGATCGACAATTTAATCGTTTATCAAACTTAGAAAAGCAAATTATGTACTGGTTAGCATTGAATCAAGATTTTGTTTCCGTGCGTAAATTACAAAAAGAAATTTTGCTAAGGGTTTCGCAAAGATTAATTTTAGAAGCAATTGATTCATTGCAAAGACGTTCTTTAATTATCAGACAAGAGTCTAATTTTTATATAGCACCGGTAATAATAGAGTATATAGGCGAAAGATTAATTGAGGAAAACTTCAGATTAATGCGGGATAATAGCGGTCTATCTTTAATTAACCAAACAATTTTTGAAACTCAATTAAAAAACTACATTCGCGACGAAGCTCTTAAAAGCAGATATCTAAAATGATATAACTGTAAAATAAATTTCATACTGCATTCTAGTTATCTTCCCGCTTTCTGGTAAATTTAAAAGTTAAGGTGGTAAAGCTTTTAACCTGCAATCTTAATTCTAAAGCGGAGCGCAGTTGCTTGTGAATAATTTATTACAAGGAATTAACTTGTACCTGATTGGCATGATGGGTGCTGGTAAGACTACTATAGGTCGCTTGTTGGCTCTTGAGATGGGGTATAGCTTTGTAGATACTGACGAAGTAATAGTTCAAGCTGCGGGATGTACCATTAATGAAATATTTGCTGAATCAGGAGAAGCAACTTTCCGACGATTGGAAACTGAAGTATTGTCTCAAATTTGTGCTCACACCAGATTAAGTATTGCAACGGGGGGAGGTATTGTACTGAATCAGAAAAATTGGAGTTATCTGCACCACGGTTTGATTGTATGGTTAGACGCACCAGTTGAATTACTTTACAACCGCCTTGCGGAAGATAAGACTCGACCTTTGTTACAAGATCCAGATCCCAAAGGTAAACTGCAGAGCATTCTCGAACAACGACAAAAACTTTATGCTGAAGCAGATTTACGAATTAAATTGAATGAAGGGGAAACACCTGAACAAATTACTCAGAGAATATTGGAGGAAATTCCCAGCGTTCTCAAAAATCCTGTTTCTGCAGATGGGTAGTGGGGATTGGGGATAGCACTGCGTGTCGCCTTGCGGCATATGGTGACTAGCGACTGGCGACTGGGGATTGGGAGCGAATTGCTATTTTAACTTTTTACTTTTTACTTTTGACTTGTACTATTGACCCCAAGCTGTGAGACATTGTTGAGATAATCATCAATAGATCGCACTTAAACTTTCTACCTTCTCCTCATGATTGTTAACGATTCCGAATTTATTCAAGAAGATGCTGCAACTCGCGTCCGGGTTCTGAGCGAAGCATTACCTTATATTCAACAATTCGCCGGTCGTACGGTTGTAGTCAAATACGGTGGTGCAGCGATGAAAGATAGCAATCTTAAAGATAAAGTTATCCGCGATATTGTCTTTCTTTCCTGTGTTGGCTTACGACCGATTGTAGTCCATGGGGGCGGTCCTGAAATTAACAATTGGTTGGGTAAAATCGGAATTGAACCTTTGTTTAAAGATGGTTTGCGCGTAACCGATGCTCCCACAATGGATGTGGTCGAGATGGTCCTAGTTGGTCGCGTTAATAAAGAAATAGTTTCATTAATTAATCAAGCTGGTGGGTCTGCAGTTGGACTCTGTGGTAAGGACGGTAATTTAATTACTGCTCGCCCCCAAGGTCAAGAAGGTATTGGGTTTGTGGGAGAAGTCAGCAGCGTAAATATCAAAGTTCTTGACACATTAGTTGGAAATGGTTATATTCCCGTTGTTTCTAGCGTAGCAGCAGATGCAAATGGTCAGGCTTATAACATTAACGCTGATACCGTTGCAGGGGAAATTGCAGCAGCCCTCAACGCAGAAAAATTAATTTTGCTAACTGATACAGCAGGAATCTTAAAAGATTATAAAGACCCTTCAACTCTTATTCCTAAAATAGATATTCAAGAAGCTCGTAGTTTAATTAAAACGGGTGTAGTTGCCGGTGGAATGATTCCTAAAGTGAATTGTTGCGTGCGATCACTAGCCCAAGGTGTCCGTGCATCCCATATTATTGATGGTCGAATACCCCACGCTTTGTTATTGGAAATCTTTACCGATGGTGGTATTGGGACAATGATTCTTAGTTCCCAGCTTGATTTTTAGAGGTTTGGGATTAGGGATCGGGGATCGGGAATTGGGCATTGGGAATTGGGCATTGGGGTGAGCCCGCGCCTAACGGCGTTAGCGGTAGCGTGGCGTATGACTGGCGTCACGCTTCCGCTAAGAGCCATAAGCACTGCGTGCCCGCCTTGCGGCATAGAGCCTGCGGCGTCGGCGGAGCCTCTGGGGATTGGGATTAGGACTTGAATGGGAGTGATAATTAAAACTTAATAAGTTATTTCCTGTTCCCTATTCCCTGTTCCCCATTTAATCAGAAGTGAGAAAATAAAAACAGCAGTGCGCTGTTTATGTAATAAAAGTGACTTCAGAAAGTTTAGAACTTGCCAGAGCTAGATATAAAACTGGAAAAGCAGCATTCGAAAATGGTAAATATCGGGAAGCTGTAGAAAATCTGGAAAAATCTTCCGCGTTATTAGCCCGAAATAGCCGGTTTGCAGGTGAAGTAGAAATTTGGTTGGCGACCGCTTACGAAGCTGCAGGACGTACTGAAGATGCGATCGCTTTGTGCGAACGACTCAAACGTCATCCTTATCCAGAAACTAGTAAGGAAGCCAAGCGTTTGCAATATATTCTTCAAGCACCCAAACTCAAACGCCCCGAAGAATGGATGACGAAAATTCCAGATTTTACAGATGTACCTGATAATGACTCAAAAATTCGTCTTTCAGTTGCTCCCAAAAAATCTTCTGGACAACGCAAAAAACCTGAGCCAGAATTAGTTGACTTAACTCAAGTAAACACTAAGGATAATCGTTTTATTACGATTGCATTAGTTGCTATTGCTTTAACTGTGTTTAGCTTAGTATGGTTTAGTATTTGAAGCTTCAAAAGTTAAGTAAAAATATTTTCTGTTTTTCACAATTGCGCTTATGTCAAGACTAAGCAAAAAAAATTCATTCAATACATTGTCAGTTATAGGAAAGCTCTTGTGGCGAATGCGCCGTGTGATTTGCATTGTAGCAATTGCCCTACTACTATCGGGTTGTGTAGAATATGATGTCGGTACAACCTTTTATAACGCTAATAGTGGTGAGTTAGTACAGAAAATCCAATTAGGAGACAGATTAACCAGCTTTAGCGGCGAGTCAGTTTATGATTGGTTAGATGATATTCAAAGTAGTGCTCGTCAGGTAGGGGGAAAAACCAAACGAGTTTCACAAAAAGAACTCATCGTTACAATACCTTTTAGTAGTGGACATGAGTTACAGGAGAAATTTAATAAATTTTTCCACCCCGAACGTAAGAAGAATTCTAAATCTAAGGTCAAGTCAAAAGATAATCGAGCTAATTCAGAATTCAATCAGATTGAATCAAACTTAGTAGTATCAGATAATAACTTTATTTTCTTTAATCGCGAACGCTTAATTTATAATTTAGATTTGCGTTCTTTGGGCTTAATTTCAAACAAGGGTAATGCCCTCGTTAATACTGATTCAATTCTCGATTTGGAATTTGTTCTCAATACACCCTGGGGTGCAAAGAACATACAGAAATCTGAAAATGCACTTCCGGCAGACAAACAGGAAGATAAACTTGTTTGGGAACTAAAATCTGGCAAACTTAACCATGTTGAGGTTGTTTTCTGGCTTCCCAATCTTTTTGCGATCGGTACATTGTTGATAGTTTTATTTGTCTGGGGTGGAATTTTCCTGAGATATACTGTCATTCCACTTCCTGCGATGGATATTCCTCAGAAAACAGCAACTGAGTAAGGATTAATAGCGTTGCATTTTGGGAAGATAAAATTAAATATTATCGATGGTTTTTTATCTTTAATGAGCGTGCAACGCTCTATTTTTTTTGATTTTTTCAATTATCATATAGCGTTACGCGCAAGTAAAAAGTAAAAAGTAAGAAGTGAAAAGTAACAAGTAAAAGCTTATAAATTGCAGCTTTTAGCACGTCTACGACGTTAGCATAGCCTGTCCTAGGACAAACAGAATTTACGGATATCCTAACTTTATTACTTAGTGCCGTATGCATTCATAACTTAGTTACGTAGCAATACTAAACAATTCGTGTTAGCCGCATCAAAGATGTTTGCATGCAGAGCTGTGAGGGGCACCGGAGGTGTTAGTAGGCATACTACGGATGAACAGCTTGCTGCGTCCAAACGCTGTAAGCGCGTTCCGTCCAAACGCGTAAGCATACCGTAGGTAAAGATCAAGATTGTAGAGACGGGATGTTATAACCTAACCATTACACAATACCTACGGTGGGCTTATGGGCTTGCGTTAACGCGTCTTTGCAGAACTTATCTGTTCATAAATTAAATAGGAACCTTAAATTATTATTGATGATAATGGAAAAATTCTTTCATGTGTGGTTTAAATACAGCGTTCTTAATATCTGCTTGATGAATTAGCTCTTACAATTTGAGATAACAAATTGATTTGGAAATTTAGATAAGTACCAAAATAATAAAGAGTAAAACAATGAATAAGCGGATTTTACTACTTGCTATCTTATTTATATTTGTATTTGGATTCGTTTCATCCCAAGAAACTAGTTATAGAGCGTTTAAAACAGATATCAATACTCCATTTACAGATTGGGTAAGAAATTTAGAAAGTTTAGAAAAAAGTATTACTACTATTCTTTTATTTTTAGGCAAAGTAGCCCTAATTCTACTAATTTCTATTATTATTCAACGCATTTTATTTTTAATTTGGAACCGTTATTCACAATTAGTCATTGATAACTTTAAAAACGCTTCTGGAAATGAAGAACTTGATAGCGTACTACCAGGATTGAGTCAATTAGCTCGAGAAAGATTGTTGCGGGAAATGAAAGGGGTTCACAATAGACTCAGGGAACATGTTGATAAAGTAGCGCCTAAAAGCTACCGCCCCAATGACAGGTTAGCATTACCACGAGCTACCCCAGACCAAAGATTAGCAAATTTAGTTGACTCCCTCAATGAATTCACACCCGATCAAATCGATCCAGTCGTGCAGCTATTGAATGTGATTTTTCCAACCTATGGAACAAAAGTTACCAGTATCCTGCAAAATCGAGGAAATAATAACGAAAAAATTGGTATTACTTTTGAAATTACAGATATTGAAGGTCACCTAGCCTCAAAACTTTATACTGTATGGGAATCACCCCTAAACTTAGAAAACAACCACGAGCAAAAATTAGAAGGGGAAGAAGGGGAAGAAGGAGAAGAGGAAACTAATAATGCATTCCCATCTCTCAAAGAACGTTACCGATTACTATTAAAACCGGCTACTCGGTGGTTAGCAATAGAACTATCGCGACGAGAAATGGTTGCAGCAGTCCCCCAATTTTACTTTGGTAAAAAACGCATGCGCTACCAAGCTCAAATTCATAATTTTTTTGGCGTTCTTTATTATGCGAGCGCTCCAACTCATGGTTTCTTTTTCTATAAGCTAGCAATCGAAGATTTCCAAGCAGCAATCACATTATGCCCTAACTGGTATCAACCCCATGAAAATCTTGCCGATATTTATAGTACTAAAGGACGCCAAATTAGCAATGTTAAAGATAGAAAAATTGAAGGGTATCTTAGTGATGGAAGAAATTTACAAAGAAAAGCTATTTTGGAATATGAGAGTGCATTAAAAAAATGTACAGATAAAGAGTCAATTCGCAGAATAAGAGTTGGTAAAGCAATATCTCAATTACTTGTAGGGGATCTAGTTCAAATTCAAGAAGCTAAAGATGAAATTGAGTATCTCGAGAAAAATTGGGATGCGACTCTAGAAATGAATGGACGATTTATTTACAGTATGGCAACTTGGTATGCAATTACTTTCACTCAAGGTTATGGGGGCGATTCCATCAAGAGAATAGCTCAAACTTATCTTGTTTATGCTCTAGTAAGAAATACTGAAAATGATTTTTGGAAGTGGGCTGGACAAGATCCAGATTTGCAAAAAATTCGAGGCAATTTTGCGGAGTTACAGTTTGTGCTCTTGAAGGAACTTAATAGATTTTCGCAATTATCTAATCTGAAAGGTGAGGAGTTTGCTAAAGCTATAGAAAAAATACTTGATGAAAGTAAATGGTTAGAGTGAGGTGATTAGTTCCCATGAATGAAAACAAAACTTCCAAATTAAATACAAAAAAACTTACAACAAGAAAATTTAAGGGGAAGAGCTTAAACTTGAATAAATGGCGCTGGCTATTCTTGACCTTAATGAAATACCCTTGTGCTCAGCGCCGAATTCAAAACATGAAAAAAAATAATCCTACTCAGTCATCAATTGCTAAAGACATTACGCCTTGGGATGATGATGAGAGTAAACTTTTTCTCAACTAAAAAAATATTGAAAACTTTGATATTCAAGGTGATAAACGTTCTATTTCCCAAGTGTCATCATCGTGTCTGCTGTATAGTAAGCGGTCATGTAAACGACTGGAGCGTCCCTGCCAAAACTCAATTTCTGCAGGGATGACTCGAAAACCTCCCCAATGGGGTGGACGTGGAACTTCTAAATCTTGATACTTTGCTTGAAGTTCTCGTAAGCGCTGCTCTAAAGTTTGGCGACTGGAAACTATTTCGCTTTGATTAGACGTCCATGCTCCTAGACGACTGTTAAAAGGACGACTGTGAAAATATTCATCTGATTCTTGAGCCGAAATTTTCTCTACACTACCAGTAATGCGAACTTGACGTTCGAGTTGTGCCCACCAAAAAACTAGCGCAGCATGGGGATTAGCTATTAGTTCTTGACCTTTTCGACTATTGTAATTTGTATAGAAAACAAAACCCCTGCCATCATAGTCTTTAAGCAACACCATCCTTGCTGAGGGCTTACCTTCAGAACTAACTGTGGCAACAGTCATGGCATTGGGTTCCGGTATATCGACCGAACATACTTGGTCAAACCATTTCTGAAATTGTATAACAGGGTTAGGGTCTACCTCAGTTTCATTTAACTCTTGCAGGGTGTAATCTTTGCGAAGATCGGCTACTGTTCTATCCATCGGTGTTTTTATTCTTGGCGACTAGCTAAAGTTAATCAACCTACTTGTAAAGAGTTTAGTTTGTAAAGTGTCTAATCCGTAGAAATTTAATCTATAAAAGTTCAATCTGTAAAAATTTAATCTGTAAAAGTTTAATCTGTAAAAGTTTAATCTATAAAAGATTACATCCTGCCTAACCCACATCACACAGATTGCTCCTATGCGCCTTTCAGCCTCTGTGCAAAATTTATTATTCTATGGTCTAAGTGGTCCAATTATTGCTCTCAACATTTGGCTGCTGTCTTTACTATTTAGGTATTTCCAACACCCAATTACTCTTGTCGGTACAGCGGCTATTTTTGCTTTTTTACTTAACTATTTAGTCAAATTTTTAGAGCGCGCTCGTTTTAGTCGAACTCAGGCTGTAATTACTGTTTTGGGAATCTCCTTAGCATTGTTAGTAATTTCAGTTATTACCCTTGTACCAATAGTTATAGATCAAACAATTCAGCTACTACACCAAATTCCTGATTGGTTAACAGCTTCCCAAACTAATATAGAACATTTGGCAGACTTAGCCAGAAGGCGACGATTACCTTTAGATTTTAAACAAATTAGCGAGCAAGTTAATACTTACATTCAAAATTTAGTTCAGCAAATTCCTGAGGGTGCTGTGGGATTTGCAGGAAGTTTGTTTTCATCGCTAATTAATTTCATATTAATTGTTGTCTTAAGTTTTTATATGCTGCTTTATGGTAAAGGAGTGTGGCACGGTTTAATAAATATACTACCAAAAAAAATTCGCGTCCCTTTTGCCAAGTCATTACAACTTAATTTTCACTATTACTTTTTGAGTCAAATTTTGCTTGCACTATTCATGGTAGTAACTCTCACACCTATTTTCTTTTTGCTAGGAGTACCATTTGCCCTATTATTTGCCATAACTATTGGAATTTCCCAACTCATCCCTTTTATTGGAGCAACCTTAGGTATTGGCTTAGTGACTTTATTAATTTTGATGCAAAGTTTCTGGCTAGCGATTGAAGTTGCAGTGGTAGCAATCTTGATTCAACAACTTAAAGATAATTTGCTCACTCCAAAATTACTTGGTGATTTTATTGGCTTAAATCCTGTTTGGATTTTGGTGTCTATACTGATTGGATTTGAAATTGCCGGATTGTTTGGGACACTAATTGCAATTCCTATTGCTGGAACAATTAAAGATACATTTGATACTTTAAATAACAATAGATCTTAGGGGGAAATGGGAATAAATAGAGGTTAAGTCCTATTACTTGTTTAACCAAATATATTATCTACAGTTTTTTAACCGTAAATTCCAAAAAACTAAGCATCAAAAATAAATAAACCTGGAATTTTCCGGCTCTTTAGCTTAATATCAAAAAAACAATAAACCATCTTTATTTAAATTTATCTGGGCTCTACTCAAATTTCCAAAAAATCTCTATACTTGTAAAAATTCTATTAATTTTTATATTAAATTTAGATAAAAATATCATGCTATACTTGATTCGTTGATTTTATGCTCATATTATCTTGCCGTGAACTACAACTAAAAGGTTTATCTAAACAGGAAAAATCAAAAGTTGTATGACCATAAAGTTCTATTGGCTAAGAAGCTGATTGTCAGTTTCAAATAAAAACTTAAACCTAACTAATTACTTCCTAAATTTAGTGCGATGTTTCCAGTCAGGCAATTAAACTTTGTTATTATTTTTATTCTTGGTTTGGGTTTGGTCTTATTTGCCATCCAGAACAGCGAGCCAGCAACAATTCAAATTCTTCCCAACCTTGAGGTGAAAGCACCAGTTGTTGTGGAGTTCCTACTAGCGGTTGGCTTGGGGGCGATTTTGGCATGGTTATTTAGTGTCTGGACCCAATTACAACAAAATTTAATCTCCAGCCAAAAAGTTCGGCAAAAAAATATGGAGATTCGAGAATTAAAGAGCAAGATAGAAAATTATCAAGAGGAAGTTCAATCCTTAAAACTTGCACTTCCTCCAGCCGGTGAAATGCAAACAAAAGATTTGCAAGAAGCCAACGCTGAGTAAGAAATATGAAAAATAAGGTTATCACCTCTTCTATTGTGAATGTTGTGAATTTTTGACTCTGGGTGTATAAATGGATGCTTCGGAGCTTTTGGAGACAATTCAGCAATTAATTTACCAAGCAGAACAAGGAAAAATCGATCCTTGGGACGTGCAGGTAATAGAGGTGATAGATCGATACTTGGAATTAATGGCACCCCAAAAAAGATCGAGAAATTACGAGACCGATCTATCTCAGTCGGGGCAAGCTTTTTTGTCGGCTTCAATGCTGGTTTTATTCAAGGCAAACACCTTAATGCAAATGCAACTTGCTCCAGAAGTTGATGAAGAAGTTTTGCCAGAAGACGAATTAGGAGGGGATGAAGATAATTTATTACTTTATAAAACTGCCAGACTCCCACTAGAACGACAACTTCGCCGTCGCCCTGCCGCAATGCCGCCCGCCAAACGTCCTGTAACTTTGCCAGAATTAATCGAGCAGTTACAGATTATGGCGAGCCAACTCAAATTAGTGCAGAAGGGGAGTAAGCCTCCCCGTCGCAACCGAGTTCCGACCGTTAGAACTATGCGGGCGGCACTCGATCTGGCTCACCAAGAAAATCTTACGGAAGTAGCAGGGGAATTAGAGCAAGTTTTATACCATTCTGCTGCGGAGTTACAATTAGAACATAACTGGGTCAACTTAGAGCAATTAGTAACATTATGGACTCAGAAAACACAGTTACAACTTAAAAACCCCGGTCATGATTCCCCTAACTCTCATACGGTGAGCGTATTTTGGGCATTGTTATTACTATCAGCACAATCAAAAGTCGAATTATTTCAGGAGGACTTTTACCAAGAGGTAAAAGTTCGCTTGCTTGCTCGAACTATCAATCCCGAGCAACCTATAGATATATCGACGAAGTAATTTAGGTAGAAGTAATGTAGGCGAATTTGTGACCCAAGTTTTATTTCATGGAGTTTTTTTTAGTAAAACCCAAAATCTGAGTAAATAGGTTAAAGATAGATAATGGATTTTCCTGTAACTACTTATGAATTGAATAAGTGAGGAGTTGCATGCTAATCCATCCGGCACAGTGATGACTAAGAACATAAATAAACTGATGACTAAGTATCACTTGACGATCGTACACTGGCTTTTGGTTGAGGAATAAATATTTATGAAGGCGATGATTCTAGCAGCGGGTAAAGGAACTCGCGTTCGTCCTATTACCTACGTCACACCCAAACCAATGATCCCCATCCTACAAAAGCCAGTGATGGAATTTTTGTTGGAGTTGCTGCGTCAACATGGATTCGATCAAATTATGGTCAACGTTAGCCATTTGGCTGAGGAAATAGAAAGTTATTTCCGTGATGGTCAGCGCTTTGGCGTGCAGATCGCCTATTCTTTTGAGGGAAGAATTGATGATAATGGCAAATTAGTAGGGGAAGCCATTGGTTCTGCAGGAGGGATGAAACGAATTCAGGATTTTTCTCCCTTCTTTGATGATACCTTTGTGGTTTTGTGTGGGGATGCTTTAATCGACCTAAACTTGACAGAAGCTTTAAAGTGGCATAAGTCCAAAGGCTCAATTGCAACTATTGTGATGAAATCTGTTCCTAAAGATCAGGTTTCTAGTTACGGGATCGTTGTTACTGATGAAGAAGGTCGCGTCAAAGAATTTCAAGAAAAACCTAAAGTAGAAGAAGCCAAAAGTACTAACATTAGTACTGGTATTTATATATTTGAACCAGAAATATTTAAGTACATTCCCTCAGGGGTAGAGTACGATATTGGTGGGGAGCTATTTCCTAAATTGGTAGAAATCGGCGCTCCTTTTTACGCAATACCAATGGACTTTCAGTGGGTAGATATTGGTAAGGTTCCCGATTATTGGCAAGCAATTCAAGGAGTATTAACAGGGAAAATTAAGAACGTTAGCATACCCGGTCATGAAGTTGCACCTGGAGTTTATACTGGCTTGAACGTAAATGTAAATTGGGACAAAGTAGATATCCAAGGTCCTGTTTATATCGGTGCAATGACTAAAATTGAAGATGGGGCAAAAATTATTGGTCCAACTATGATTGGTCCGAATTGCTGGGTGTGTAGTGATACGACTGTAGAAAATAGCGTAATCTTTGAATATTCTCGTTTAGGAGCAGGAGTTAGATTAGTTGATAAATTAGTCTTTGGACGCTACTGCGTGGATAAAACTGGCGCATCAATTGACGTTCAAGCAGCATCTTTAGATTGGTTGATTACAGATACTCGTCAAACACCACCATCTACCACTCCTATGGAAAGACAAGCGATCGCTGAATTGTTGCAAACTAATGGCAGCTAACACAAGTAGTCGATCGCAAATTAACGTCCCCATATTAATAAATACGGCTTGATTGGGGTTTTTTAATCCCCATAACATCAGCAATATACCTTTCTGGTTTTATTTCATGCTGGTGAATTATCTCTCCCTCCCCACAAAGTTTGCGGGGAGGAGTCGCTTAGGGTGAAGTTAAAAGTCAAAACCCAGAATTCAAAATTCAGAACTCAAAACTCAAAACTCAGAACTCAAAACTCAGAACTCAAAACTCAGAACTCAAAACTCAGAACTTTCGTTGATTTCTAAGTTATGGCTAAATTCTAACTTTTGAGCAAATAAGTATATCGACTCAAACTTTGCTCGTAAGTTTGTAATAATTTTTGGGATTCTGACAAGGTAATCTGCTTATCTTCCAAAGCAAGTTCGCAGCGTTGGCGAATTTTTTCGACCAAATCTTCTGAGTCATACTGCACGTAACTTACCACTTCACTCATTGTGTCACCCTTAACAACATGTTCGATTTGATATCCTTTGGGTGTTAGCTGGATATGAACTGCATTTGTATCCCCAAACAGATTATGTAGGTTCCCCATTATTTCTTGGTAAGCTCCATTCAAAAACATACCCAAGTAGTACGGTTCTCCAGTTTTAAAAGCATGCAGTTCTAATACCGACTTCACATCTCGAAGGTCGATAAAGCGATCAATCTTTCCATCGCTATCGCAGGTCAAATCTGCTAAAATCCCTCTATGGGTTGGTTCTTCATCCAAACGGTGAATGGGCATTATTGGAAATAACTGGTCAATAGCCCAGCAATCTGGAGCAGATTGAAATACTGAAAGATTGGCATAATAAATGGAAGCCATTATTTCTTCTAAGTCTTCCAAATCATCAGGGACATATTCCTGTTGTCTGGTAATACTAAGAATTTTATGACAACAAGCCCAGTAAAGTCGCTCTGCTTTTGCACGTTCTCTGAGTGGTAAAATTCCTAAATTAAACCGACTGATTGCTTCCTCTTTAAATTGAGCTGCATCGTGATATGCTTCCTGATAATTTTCTTCACTAATTAATTGATAAGTTTCCCACAGATAACTAATAACTTGAGATTCACCTTCCCGTGGTGCTTCTGGAGCTTCAAAAGGTACTTCAGATGTGCTGAGTACATCAAAAATTAAAACTGATTGATGGGATGCAACTGCTCGTCCACTTTCACTAATAAGTGTCGGTACAGGTATATTTCTTTCAGCGCAGGTATCTTTTAACTCTGCCACAATATCGTTGGCATAGTTTTGCATGTTGTAATTTTTGGAAGCATAAAAATTAGTTTGGGAACCGTCATAATCCACACCCAAACCACCACCAACGTCAAGATACTTCATGTTTGCGCCCAGCAACGCCAGTTCCACATAAATTTGGCTGGCTTCCTGAATGGCGTCTTTAATTACGTTAATTGCGCTAATTTGTGAGCCGACATGAAAATGTAACAATTGGAAAGAATCTAACAGATCGGCATCCCTGAGCTTATCTGCTGCATTAATAATTTCGGGAATTGTCAAACCAAATTTAGCACGATCTCCAGAAGATGTTCCCCAACGTCCCATTCCTCTAGTGCTAAGTTTAGCTCTAACACCAAGGATGGGTTTAATTCCTAATTGTTCGCTGACTTCAATTACCAGATCGACTTCTTCAATTTGTTCTAAAACTATAATCGGCATTTGCCCAATTTTCTGGGCTAACATAGCCGTTTCTATGTATTCGCGGTCTTTATAACCGTTACAAATTAATGGTGCACCCGGAGTGTCAAGTAACGCTAAAGCAATCATTAATTCCGGCTTAGAACCAGCTTCTAAACCAAATTGATGGGGTTTACCAAAGCGAACTAAATCTTCAATTAAATGACGTTGTTGGTTACACTTTACGGGGAAAACTCCACAATAATCGCCGGGATAATTGTAACGGGCGATCGCTTTAGCAAAGCAAGCATTTAAAATTTCAATCCGATTTTCTAAGATATCAGAAAAGCGAATTAACAGGGGTAAACCCAAATTTCGTAGCTTGAGAGCATTTACTAACTCATATAAATCTAGAGAACCACCACGATCTCCTTTGGGAGAAACAGTCACATGACCAGCAGCATTAATTGAAAAGTAAGGTTGTCCCCAACCTTCTATTCGGTAAAGTGCTTCACTCTTTTCTATTGTCCATTGGTTAGGTGGTACTTCCTGAACTGTAGACGGCGGTAACATCTGTATATCTTGTTTCTTCCTACCGCCATTGAGTGAGACTGGCGTCTTATCTGAATGTGAATTTACCACCTCAGAGGAAGCAGCAGTTGACTTAACACCCATTTCTTCCTGACCTTTATGTAACACCGGCGAGCTTGCAATTTAACCTATTTATTTTTGAGGAGAATATCAAAATTGGCTATCTTTCTTATACGTTGTAACATAGACCGTTAGCATCAGTAGATACTTGACAAAATATACTCAATAAATAGGTAATAAAATTCATTTATAAAAACTCATCTATAAAAAATTAATTTACAAAAAGTCAGAAGGAAGAACAAAAAAATTTAGGACTCAAAAATTTAGATTCCAAAGATTTAGATTCGAAAAATTTAGGTTTTGGTAATTTAGGCTCCTCAGTTTCAGATTTCTTAATTTTAGGTTTCTCAATTTCAGGATCCTGGACTTCAAGGTTTTAAATTTCAGCACCCTGAATTTCAAAATCCCAGACTTTAGATTCCAAAATCTTGAAACTATCAAATTGAAACTCTCAAATTGAAACTCTCAAATATTTTATACAGGCAGTTGATACTAAATCAATAAATTCATGTCCTCTTGCATAACAAGCTTGAAAAATAAAAACTTCAGTTACAGCCTTTACGTTGGTGTTCGTATTGCAATTTCTGAGATAAACTACACTCTGATCGGTCATCTGTCATCTGTAGCAAGCAATTAGTCGAGGCTCATAGTAATTTCATCAATGACTAAGAGTAAGGACAAGGGGCTAATGGCACATGATAAATGACGACTACGTACATCAAAATATTAGGAGATAGCTTTGGAACGCACTTTTTTAGCAATTAAGCCCGATGGGGTTCAGCGTGGATTGGTGGGTGAAATTGTCCGACGCTTTGAAACCAAAGGTTTTACACTTGTCGGAATGAAATTTATGAAGGTGAGTAAAGAATTAGCTGAATCCCACTATGATGTTCACAAAGAAAGACCATTTTTCTCTAGCTTAGTAAATTTTATTACTTCTGGACCGATCATCGCCATGGTTTGGGAAGGAGAAGGTGTCGTTGCTGCAGCTAGAAAGATGATTGGAGCAACCAATCCATTAACAGCAGAACCAGGAACTATCCGAGGTGATTTTGGTGTGAATATTGGTCGCAATTTAATCCATGGTTCGGATGCAATTGAAACAGCCCAAAGAGAGATTTCTCTGTGGTTTAGTGATGAAGAACTGGTTACTTGGGAATCACAGATGAAACCTTGGTTACAAGAATAATTCACGATTAAATTCACACTTAGAAAATGGGAAATGGGGAATAGTAAAGTTAGATTATATTTTTGCAAGAGTAAATTATAGCTTGCGATTATCGCAAGCGTGTATTTTCTCCAGACTTATTACACTCAAAACTTCCTCATCTCCCATTTCTAGGTGAAGGGTTAAGCTAACACCCACTCATCTTCAGGAATAAGTTATTACCCTTTGATTGGTTATCCTTGATTGGATGCTTCGCTATGTTCGCTTGTTTTTGTTAATTCGGAAACATTTCGTTTAGAAAATCCCCAAGCAAGAATCACAGCAATGATACTGACCATTAACCATTGTGGGGGTACAAAAGCTTCGTTAAATACCTTTGCTAATAAGCGTAAGCCCACCAAAGCAACTGTTATGTAACCAGCATCTTCTAAATTAACAAATTCATCCAGCCAACGGATAAATAAACCAGCCATAAACCGCAAAGTGATTACTCCGATTGTAGTACCTGCTATTACTAACCAAGTCTCATCAGAAACAGCAATTGCAGTGGTAACACTGTCTAGGGAAAACGCCAAGTCCGTTAAAGCAATTATTGGTATAACCTGTGACAAAGAACTAAAACGAGGACCGTGATGGTGATGTTCGTCATCTTCCTCGGAAGAAAAATGTTGAAATACTAGCCACAGTAAGTAAGCTGCACCCAAAAGCTCGAATTGCCAAAAATTTTCTACCCAGGTGGCTGTCAAAAGTAAACCAATTCGCAAAATGTAAGCAAATATTAAACCAATATTAAGTGCTTTTTCTTCTAGTTTTTTATCTTCCAAACCTTGAGCGATCGCAGCTAATGCAATTGCATTATCAGCAGATAGAACTGCTTCTAAAAAGACGAGTAACAGCAGAACTATAGGAGCTTCTACACTGAAATTAAAGTGGAGGTATTCAAAAATTTGGTCTAGCATCCGAATTTTTAAGCAGCGCGAATGAAAAACGATCGGGTATAAAGCTTTTGATGTAAATAGCGCAACACATCCGGGAAGGATGCTATTTCCGACAAGAAAGGGGGTTTTGGGAAGAGTCAAAATCTCAAAACCTTTATTCCTTGGTTAGAGAAAGCGTGAATCCCGTAAATGGCTACTTTAATCCAGCTTAACTTGCAGCAGTAAGTTTATGTATTAATAGTTTTTTTCTTTTAATAAGGTTTTCCCTGTCGCCAAAATGATGCTAAGAAAAAATTACAATCAAATTATCTAAAGTTGGTTGCCAAAAAGTTATTTCTGCTTAAGATATCTGCATAGTTCTAAGTTTAGACTAGACTAAAATATCTTTTACTATATTTTATTTAAGTTTAATTGGTATAACTCCCCCATCAGTCTGATGCTCGGGTAATCAATAGATACAAAAGATACAAAGCTTCCCCCTAGCAGCTTAATAAGCAATTATATCGATGTTAGTAAACAATTATATGAATAAATTGACTTGATATCTGCTCAAGAATATAATCCTGCCCTGTGTGAGTATAGTGAATAGCTATATAAAGATATGAAAACATCAGGGCTAGAGCAACTTCAGTACATACCAGGTAAAATCAGGCGAGACCTACTTAATTCCGAACCTTGGAAAACAATTGCCGGAAATATGCGAAAAAAGCATTTTCTCGAGCACGCAAATTCTTTACCTTCTCTCCCTTATATGGGGAAAAATATACTCACAGGTCTATTGAATGAAGGTATATTTGTTAGTTCTTTAGAAACTTTAGAAGCCGAGCGAACAGAATATTTTTTCAATACTGCAAAAAAATTATCATCTAAGCTAGGTAGGATGCCCAGTAACGGTAATCACTTGGTTAAATTGCCGATTTCAGAGAGTTTAAAATATCGAGAAATTTTTTCTTGGAGTCTACAAGAAAAATTGATAAATACAATGGAAAATTATATTCAATTACCATTACTTTATCACGGTTATGAATTTAAGCGAGAAGTTGCTAACGGTAAACTAGTTGGTGCGAGAAGGTGGCATCAAGATACAGAAGATTACCGGATGGTAAAAATCATTATCTATTTAAATGATGTAGATGAAGATAACGGACCGTTTGAATATATTCCCAAACATATATCTAAATTATTAGTGAAGCTACTGAGATATAAGTCTGGGTTTGTTAAAGACGAAACAATGGCAAAACTTTTATCTCCAGAGCATTGGCAAACTTGTACCGGAAAGGCTGGAACAGTAATAATTACTGATGTCTGTAACATGTTTCATCGTCTGAAAGCCCCAATCAGATCGGATAGATTATCCCTTACCTACAGCTACACCTCTTTCAAGCCTTTAAAATTGCGTCAAAAATTTAAATTATCTCAAGCTGATTGGATAGAACTCACCAGCGAACTTACAGAACGTCAAGTTAAATGTTTGAGTTCGATGATGCCCCAAAACTGATAAGATACAGGTTCAAATCAGAATGATACTGCTAAACTTAGAGAGACCTGAAACAATAGCGTCATTATGCTCAAGCGTTCCAAATTCGAGACAACTCAGTCTCAGATTATGCACCGTGCTGAGGACTTGATTAGTGCTGCCTCAAATCGTTACCGAATTACAGTTCAGGTAGCAAATCGTGCCAAACGTAGGCGCTACGAAGATTTTGAAAGTGCTGAAGATGCGATGATGAAACCTGTATTGCGGGCAATTATCGAAATGTCAGACGAACTGACGCAACCAGAAATCATTGGTGACATGTAGATTAGATCGAAACAATAAACTTTTTAATCTCAAAGGATGAGCAACAAATTGCAATCGCTCGCAAAATTGCTCAAACCAGAAAAAGCTCAAACCCAGCCCCCTTTTAAGCGGGGGTCCATTCTGGTTTTAACAGCAGCAGCAATTTTTAATTTTTGTGTAGTTAGTTCTGAACTAGTAAATCATCAAGCAGCACTAGCTCAATTTACTAGTTCTGGCAATGTTTGGCGACAAGTTTATCAAAAATTGCCTGACTTCCCCAAAGAAAATAAATATGTCGCAAAAGGAAAGCGTAAAGTAGCACAAAACAATACTTTAGCTCGACGGATGATTCAATATCATCTCAACCAAAAAGGACGCGCTCCAAATTATCGCCTGGATTGGAAGTTAACATTAGCTGATTATTTGGGTGCAAATGAGATTATGTACGATAATCAGTACCCGGGTCACGACACTTTAAGAAAAAATCCTTTAGAGGGCGATCGCGCTGCTATTGCTAGTTTAAGTCGTTCTGAGCGCAACGCCTTGGTACAAGTTCTCGTAGATATTTTTACTTCTAGATCTCAATAGTCAGGAGTCAGGA
>JGI1201J43222_100176_pt1 | contig 21430 bp, 12 predicted proteins | sample MastesBC008_FD_43222 | JGI IMG/M metagenome (IMG submission 43222) | reverse complement strand
TTACCACAAAGTCCTGATGATTTATTTACTGGGAAAACAACAAATACCGAATTATTTGATTTAGTACCCAATGATTCACAAATATCATCTAATATTTCTGCATCAAATAGGAATATTAATGCTGAGGAGCAAAAAAATCAAGTTCCAAAACAAAATCAAGTTCTAGAAAAAAATAAAATATTAGAAGCAACAGGATTAGTATTTGATGCTGATGGTAATGTAGAATTGGTCGCACGAATACCGGAGTTTAATTCACATCATTCTGGAATTTATTCCGTCTCTTGTAAAGATTTTTCCGCTGTAAGTAAATAGTTAATAAATATCATTGATTACCTAAAAGATAAACGGTTGTGTTGCAAAAATGAGAAATATTGGGATAACCTTTAACGATTATTTACGAAAATCTTTGCAAGATAGTGAAGAAATTCCAGAATTTTGTGAATTAACCATAGAGGGTATTGCAACTAATTCAACATCACCATTGCTATCAACAATCCATCCTGTAGACTCCACTATTTGATTGTTTTGATTCTCAACACTAATATTTTTATTTGATGGGGAAATACTAGATAATCCTTGGGAGTCATTTGGTACTAAATTAAATAATTCAGTATGGATTGTTTTTCCAGTAAATAAATCATCAGGGCTTTGTGGTAAACCACCCCTTCCAATCACAATAAAGTTATTTCCTTGAGATGCGACACATCCAGCCTTAATTTTTTGGCTGGAGTCAGCAAGGGCTTGGGGTAATTCCACTAATCCCAAACTGGGATCTACAGTGATAGTGTTAATGTCTACTGCACCATTAAAAGAAGGTCCCAGAGAAGAAGTTGCGGTGATATCGCTTAGGGGGGTAAGTTCTTCTCGAAACTGAGTGCCAAAGATACCTTCAGCATCAATAATTACTCTACCTCCAAAGCTACCTTCAGAATTAGCGGTAATATCGCTATTTTCTAAAGCTAATAGAGTATTTGTGGCAATATTAATATTTCCGCCATCTGCACTGTTCTTAGCATTAGTAGAAATTACACTCCCTTGGCGTAACTGCAAGTTTTGAGATTGGATATTGATATTCCCCTTATCGCCAGCATTTGCATTTGCTGTAATTATGCCTTGATTCTCCAGTAGAATAAAAGAGGAGTTGATATTGATATTTCCTGCCGCACCTATACCTGCTTTACCATCCTTATTTTCTGGATCAGTACTCAAGAAATTACTGGCATTAATAGTTGCTCCATCACGGATAATTAAACGATTGGCTGTTACACTTAGATTTCCACCTTGCCCATTTTCTTCAAGAGCGTTAGCAAATAAACCGCTTTTACCTAGTCGTGAAAAACCTGCCAATTCTAATAGATCGGCTTTAATTTCCATATTTCCAGCAGTTCCCTTTCCAGAAGTTCCACTACTAATTTGACTTCCATCGTATACTTGCAAGCTAATTGTTTCAATGGTCAAATCACCACCATCACCAAAACTGAAAGTTGTAACATCAATTTGACTCCCATCGTATATTTGCAAGTTACTTGTTTTAATGGTCAAATCACCACCATCACCAAAGCCAAAAGTGCTATTAGATATTAAACTTCTATCATTAACTAGCAAGCGCCTACTATCAACAACCAAATCACCACCAGTCCCAGTTGCTTCTTTTTGCACATCTGCAACTAATTCGCTTTCCGCATTTATTTGCAATAAATCTGTAGCTGTGATGTTTAATTTTTCTCCAGAGCCATTTCCCTCTGTGTTTGAAGAAATTTTCGATTTATCTTTGAGGATTATATTTCTACCTCGTACCTGAATACCACCTCCACTGTTTCCACTCGCATTGACATTAGCCCCATTCACAAGCTCAATGTCGCCGTATTCGATACTCTCTGCAGCTTCTAATTTTATTTTTCCGTTACTATTAGCTAAAGATACTTCACCATTTTTAACTGCCAATAAATCTATTCCACCTGATCGTGCAATTAATTTTCCAGTATCAAGTAATTTTCCACCGTCAAGTTTTATATTTCCCCCCATCAAAGCTAAAGACTTACCATCTGGTACTTGCAGTTTTCCTTGTATCTCAATATTTCCAGGATTATCTCCATATTGCAAACCCAAAGGAACGCTAATAGTTAAAATTGGATTAGCTGAGGGTTTAGTAGCACTAAATTCTGTACTATCAGTCAACTTAATACCATCGGCTGTAGAAGCAACAAATGAACCACCAACATCTAATGTGGCATGCTCAGTAAAAATAATCCCATTGGGATTAATTAAAAATAAATTAGCATTACCCAATACTCCTAACTTCCCAAAAATTGCAGAGGGATTTTTACCTGTAACGCGAGTCAGGATATTTTCGATAGCACTCGGATTGCGAAAATAAACACTTTCACCATTACCAATATTGAATTCTAGAAAGCTATGAAATAAATTAGAGCCGCGAATAGCACCACCATAAATCTCGTTTGTAAGTGAATCAACAGGAGCAACTATAGAGTTTTCTTTTCCTAAAGTATTATCTGGCACTAACTGTGCTTGAACTCCAAGCATTGGGACAAGTGACAGCATAAATGACAAGCCCCATAAAAAAAGACGGCGATCGCACATTTATTTTTCTGAAAACTCTTTTACTAGCTTGTTCACCTAGCAGGGTGATATTTATAAAGTTCCCACAAATAGAGATTGACTAACATGAAATAAAACTTCTAATAAATACAGGGGAAAGGGGAAAGGCAATAAGACTTTAGCTATAAAAAAATCATCCAGCAGGCAAATTAAAGTTAGCTGAGGATGATTGGTAAATTGCAATTTATAAATAAGTAAAGTAGTCTGAAATAGTCAGTAAAATCTAGATGAGTGACATCTATTATTATTCTATCTACATCTTGATGGGATACATTCTGTACCGATATCTGGCAATTGATAATTAGTCGATTCTCCTGCCAAATTTCCTTGAGCACTGGCTACATTTGACGTTAAGAGTAGCATGGATAAGCTGACTAAAACTGATAGTTTGATTTTTATTTTTCTCATTATCATATCCCGGTTATTAAACTCCTATTGAAATAGGACTTATGCACAGAAAAACTTAGCTTTAAACTGTGTTATTAACGGTTGCCCTGGAATTATTCGCATAGATGCAATACATAGGTATTGCTATCATGCATCATTAATTAATGCTCAAAAATCCAAGTAAATAAAGTCTGAAAAGCTATATATAATTGATTATTTCTTTGAATGTATAAGTCCTATTATTTTTATAACACTATTAGCTTGTACTTGTTCTTTAATTAACTGGTTTGTTGTGAATTGTTATTAAATTCTAAGTAAAGATTATAAATCTGATAAAAACCATGCAAGCAAAAAACTACTTATATCAATAATATAAAATCCAGATTAATAAGCTGTCGTACATTAAAAATGCACAACAGCAAGTCAAAAGTCATTAGAAGTGTTGGGTAATGCAAATTTAGTGATTCCAGAACTGAGGGATGAATTTTTAAAATTTATATTCAGAGTATAGCCCCCTAAATCCTCCAATTATGGGGAAATTTTATAACCAATTACCAACTAAGACAAAAGCTGACCAATAATAGGGATGTTTAAACTTAGATTTTCCCAGAATTTTAAGTTGAGCATGACGTAAAGCTTCAGCCTTAGTTACTCTGGGTTGTCTCAAATGCTCGTAAAAATCTACCATCATCTGGGAAGTTGACTCATCATCAACTGACCATAAACTTGCTATGGTGCTGCGCGCACCCGAACGTACTGCTACACCAGCTAATCCTAAAGGAGCGCGTTTGTCACCACTGGCTGTTTTGCAAGCACTCAAAACTAATAGTTCTATAGGTTTACTACTAAGTTGTTCTCTCGTATGGAGAATATCCCCTAACTCTTTTACATCTAGGCGATTATCCCAAGTAAGAACAAATGTATCTTCTGCCTTAGAACTAAATTCACCGTGAGTTGCTAAATGCACTATGGGAAAAGGAGTTTTACTAATTTGTTTTTGCAAAGCTTGGCTAGTAAACTTTTGATTAAAAAGTACCTCTGTGGAAATTTCACTATTGATTTTATCAATTTCGGTTTTTACACCAGGTAATGGGACAAAACCTTGTCTTCCTTCACTCAAAGCACCAACTAAAACCTCCATTTTCTGATTTTCTAAAGGTTGGGGATCCAGCAATTGCATACCCGGAGACAAAGCAATATTATATTTTTCTAATAAGTATTGCTTCCCATCATACAATGCTGCCATTGGTACATTTTTTAATGAACCATCTAAAACAAATGCTAAGGTTTGAATCTTGCTAGCAGCTAAATCAGCTTCTAATGGTTTAATAATTAGATTATAAATTTTTTGACAGATCGCAAAATGTTGTTTCTTGAGAAACTTACGTCTGATAGCACGGCGCATTGTCTGCACCATTTTTTCCACTTCGTTTTCGGAAATAGCGGTAGTATAGTGTCGTAGAGGCTGATTTGGTAGGGAAACAACTGTTTCTAAACGATTTTCTAAAATAATTGGATAAATAACTGCTGCTTGCTTATCAATTTGGTCAACTTGAGTCGGACTCACCTTCAAGCATGGCTCGTTAAAGAAATTATCTAATTCTGCTAATTGCAGAGATTCAATAACTTGACGGGCTTTTTTAAGATTCTCTTGACTTGTTTCTTCCAATTCAGGAGTTAACAACAAACTTACGAACTCTCGGTAAATAGGTTCTACACTTTCACGAAACGAAAACTGCATATCAAGATTGCTTGCAACCAAGTCATTACGAATAGACCCAAGAGTTGTGACAGCGTTATCATATGCTGCAATTGCTTCAACAAAGTTATGTTGCTTTGTTAAGAGTCTTCCTAATTGCCATTCCCAGCGGTAAGTAATATCAGAAGCATTACTTATTTTTGCCAGAATTAATGCTTTTTCTGTTAAACTTCTTGCTGAATTGAATTGTTGGGTTTGTTCGTAGAGATGTCCTAAGTAGCCAAGAGCATAAGATTGTGCTCTTTCATCTCCTATATTTTCAGCTTGTTGAACCGCTTTAGCCAGGATTTTTACGTTTTCTTGTTTGTTAGATACTTCACTAATATTTAATTCTTCTATGCTTTTTACGTAGTTAACTAATGCATATACTGATGTTCTACTAGGTGTTAAGTTCTGCAGTTGAGGTTTTATTTTTGATGCTAAATATATAGCCTTTGATGAATTTTGAGTATCTACTAGAAGACGCAATGTATTTAATTGTGCTTGAAGTTTTATTGCTGCTGATTTTGATTTATCAATCGCTTGTTGATAAAACTTGAGAGCTTTATGATTTTTTTCTTCAAAACTATAAGTGTTACCCAAAGCCAAAAGAATTTTGCTGATATTAGCCTCAGAATTTAGTTTTTCAGCGATAGCCAAACTTTGCTCTAATGTTTTCTTTGAATCACCGATATTTCCTGTCAGCCTCAAAGTATCTCCCAAATGAAGCAAACTAACAATCTTTAAAGGAGAATCGGGTTGATTTTGTAGGGTTTTATTAACCTCTTTTAAAGTATTTAGGGCTCGCTGATGCATTCCCAACCGATTATAAGCTTGAGTTTGGTTGAGCAAACAACGAGTTAACCCGTTTTCGTCCCCAGTTTTTTCATATATTGTTACAGCACGTTTCCAAACAGCTATTGCATCTTCAATATTACCTTCAGATAACAGCAAACTGCCTTGAATATTTAATGTCGCTGCGAACAGATTTTGATTATCTTTTTGATGAGAAGATAGAAGCTCAATACTTTTAGCGGTCGCATTTTTTGCTTCTGCTAATTTTCCTAATTGTTGGTATGCTTGTGCTAAGTTACCCAACACCATAGCTTCATTTAAAGTATCACCTCTCGAAATTAAAATTTTACGTGCATGCTGCCATTTTGTAACTGCTGCAGTAAATTGTTGTTTTTGGTAATGTTCTTTACCAGCTTGTGTCAATAAAGTGGGAGAGTTTTCCTTTACTTGTTTTTGTACTAGTTGCTTTTTAACTGGTTGCTTTTGTATATTAACTGCATGTAATACTGATATTCTTTCTAAAGAACTTGGATATCTCTGCACATCTCTATGTCTTGGAGTTGATGATACTACATTTAATATATCTATGTTGGAATAAACACTTTTATTGAAAATTGTTAAAGTGAAGAATAAAGTTAACAAACCCAAAAAAAAATGATTTATCTTTTTAATATCTAAATAGCTTTTAATTTTTAATAAAAAAATAGTAATGAACTTTTTAAGATTAAGTTTCATAATTACAAGTATCCATCAATAGTTATTTTAAATCGCTCAAAAATCAGTATGCAAAGATAAAAAAAGATGAGATAAAATAATTTTACCCATCATAAATGTAATCATAAGGTTAGTATTTATTTTTAATAACTATTTGTTTTTTCTCCAAGAGCTAATTTACTGTAAGCAATAAACTTTACCTGTATAATATTCATTGGGCAAAATTACAGTACTCTAGCAACTAAACCGCATTTGCTTTGATTACGTTAAGACTTTTAGAAGAAAATATCGGTGATGAAAAATCAAACTCCTGACCTCGTTCCACAAAACCACAAAAACCATCATCAATTGCATCAGGAAGTGTTCCTGGTTGATAATGATACAGCCACATTTTGTTTTTTATAGATAATGGTAAATTCAACAATTCCTGATAATGTGCATGAACGTTACTAGAAAATTTAGTAGTTTCACAATCTTGAAAAATAATATCTGCTTCCTGATAAAATTTATCTAAAATATTTAGACACATTTTTGTATCTGTTGTTAACAATATTTTTATGCCATTGATCTCAAAAAATAAACCATAGCTTGGCATAATGGCATTACCAGAGTTTACGTGAACAACTTTAATTAAGTTAAATTTAATATTTTCCCAAATAAAGTTTCTCTCGGATTTTATTTCTACTATTTCAAAAAAAGTTTCGAAAGTCGCTATCTCATTTCCGATATATTTCATCCCTCCAGATAATGAATTAACCCAAAGAGTTTGGGCTAATTCTGTATCTAAATAAAGCTTGGGTTTTTCACATCTTGAATCAAATTTAGTACTGAAGCCAATATATTCAAGCCCACCAACATGATCCGCATGAATATGACTAATATAAATATCGGTAATATCAAGGTGAGAATATCCCGCTCTGTACAAAGAATGCCTGATATCCGAACCACAATCAATCAAAAATTTTTTCCCGGTATCACTAGTTAATAGTATATTTGATTGATAATTATCTACACCACGAATAAAAGCACAACCAGAGCCTAAAAAAAGTAGTTTTGTCATTGCTTTGAATATATAGTTGGCATCATATATTACTCTTTATAATTTGATTTGCCACATGCTATTAAAAGTTATAAATTTTTCAAACTTAACTTTTTTTAATCGCCCCATCCAGAAAATTATCTAAAAATATTATGTTCTAAGGTTTTTATGGTAGAGCTATAATTTTTAGATTTTTTTAGGACACATATTTCAGTTTGTGTTATGGATGTAGTAAAAATATATTTGTAGTTATGTTCCTAAAATAACAAATGCACCCAGTTAATTCACCCAATTATAGACTATTAAAGTTCGCGCAAAATACTTTATGCAGAGTGCTAACTTTGAATTTCACAAATATTATTTAGAGGTTCTGAAACTACCTTATTCAAGCCAACAGAAGTTAATAATTTCTTCCAATTCAACATCACATTTGAGTCAGAAGGAAAACTACAACGTTGTTGAGCTACATTAGTAATAGCCTCGTGCCAAATACCAGCATCTGCATAAACTTTTGAACGATATTTGGGTGCTAAATTATTTAACTTTATTCGCAAAGCTAAACTAGGTTTTGTTCGTTCCACCCAACCCTCAATAGTTATATCCTCATCTGTTTCCTCAGAACTACAATTTACTGAAAGATACCAATGATACAGCTTATTTACCTTTAAGGCTGGAGCTTCAGAAGGAAGAGTAAATGAAAAAATCCCTGGTTTTTTGGGAAGCTTTAGATTTGTTTCATAAACTAAATCGTCGTTATCATCTAATAGCAAAAACTCAGCTGTTTTTACTTCAGGCTTAGACATGTGCCAGAAAAATGTTGGGTACTCGTTAACGGTTAATCCCAATTTTTGTTTTGGCATTAAAGATGTTAAATACCCTTTCTTTTCTGTACAACCACCACGAGTTGCACCTCCAGCAGTAGCCGGAGGTGTTCCTCGATTCGGTGTTTTAAAAGTCTGACTAATTTGCCATGTCCGGACTTTCTGTGTGTCTACCGGTGTGTCTACAAATCCTTTTTGGGAATGAGCTTGCACTGAAAGTGCTGAGAGAGTAGAAAATGTTAGAGATATGGGAATCGCTAAAGTATATAGATTTTTTTTCATCCAACTCATTGGCAAACCTCTTATAAATTGATATTATTTGCCGATTCAAATTTATATTTTTGTTAAGACATGAAGGTAATGCTTGTGGGCTCTACCTTTCATTCTTAGTATTCCCATAGTGAAACCGAAATTTTCAGTTGCCGATCAAATTATTTCCACAAAGAGCATTAAGTATTAAGGAATAATGAGAAGTCATTAAGTGAACACGATGTTACTCCAAAAAAAAATCCACTGCAACTATCGTTTTAATTGAGACTAGTTTGCGGATAATTTGTATTCAAAACCTAATCTTGAAAACCAAGTCTAGATTCATGTTTTCCCAACAAATCTAGAGTAACTGTTAAAACACATGTAATTGCTACAAGTAAAGATAAAGTTGTAGGGGGTAGATTAATAGCACCGATCGCAAGAACAAAAACAAACCCAGCCGCACCAAGACGGTAAATGCTTAAAATTTTAGCTTTTTTATTTTTTTCTAGAATACAACTGATGAAGTTAGTCAGGGCTAACGTGGTCAAACACAGTGTTACCGCACCACAGAGAAGCCAGCGTTCAGACTCCGGTAGAGTATTTACGGTACTTTTTAATATCATATGCTCAACTCCTACTCCTGTAGCAGCTAAAGCAATCCCTAAAACAAGATGAGAATAAAGCCAACACAGAACAACACCAATCCGACCAGTTTTCATATTTTCCCAAGGCGAACTACTTACGCTATCAAAATAAAGCCACCAGAAGCTAAAAGCTATACTTAATCCCGAGAGAGCGACTAGCACAAAAGAGATATTCCATTCCCGATCAGCTACACCTCTCACCACTGCAACAATTGATTCGCCCAAAACAATTATGGTAAATAGTCCAAGTCTTTCAGGAACGTGAGATATATCTGGTGGTATCTTAGTTGCTAAATGACCTGTACCCAGAGGAATACTAAAATCTAAAATTAGTCCCACCGTCCACAGGAGAAAACGCCAGGGGACTGGTAAAAAAATTGATATCAACCACAATACTGCACCAATGCTAAAGCCCATAGCATACCAATTAGTTAAAGGACGAGCTTGCTTTATGTGATATCCAGCAAAAAGAAACTGAAAAATAAGAATACACCGAGCAGCAACGTAACTAAGAGCAAAGCCAATAGAAGATGTACTAAGACCATGATGTACGTTCACCGCTAGCGCTGCAATTATCATCATTTGTAACAGAGTCAATAATCTATCTCTGATATCGTCAGTATCAAATAGAGTTGCGTAGAATGTGGCTCCTAACCAACAGAACCAAACAGGTATAAACAGCGCCCCGAAGCCGATGAATCCATGCACCGAAACATCTTTGCTCAAACTATGGGATAATTCAGCGATCGCGACAACAAATATTAAATCGTAGAATAATTCAAGCCATGTAGCTTTTCTTTCTTTTTCTTGTTCTTCGTTAGTACGTAATCTCGGCGGTTGCCATAAACCTGTTTTCATTTGATTGGGTACTTAAAACTATTAAACCTAAACTATTGATATTATGTCTGGTAAAACACTTGTAATAAGGTTCGTAGTAGTGTGATGACAAACAAATATATTTTTTCATAAGTAATTAAGCGGACATGATATGATGACTAATTTTTTGGTCTTGCTGTTAGCGCCTATGTGGCTCAGTTGAAAAGGAAAAAAGCTCCGCGGCATAAAGCAAAGCATGTTGCAGAGATGTAGTACTTTAATTACAACGAGAGTAGAGTTTAAGCTAAGTACTTGTACGGTAAGAGATTACCCAAAAGCATATAAAATGTATTTATTTATACAACATTTTGTCGGTTAAATGAAGAGTGTCAATGTCTATTTTTTATTTTTATCAAAGATAAAATTCTATTTTCAATAAGTGAGTCTCAGCCTTCAATTATAGAGTCAATTATTATATTATTGCTTCATTGTAATCAGTTCGTGATTAAAGTATTTTTTGCTTGCCTATTTCATATCATATCTTCTTCTTTGTATGTGTTTCTACTGAGGATTGCACTAAGTAATGATGCTATATTGCCCAAAGTTATGACGAATAGTCGTAGATGTCCATTACAGATTTAGTGGTTTCAAGTATATAAATTAATTATTTTTAGCGGTAATTAACTAAGGCAATTTACCCATCTTAAAATTACTTCACAGATATTAAATCATCTTCTGCATTTAAGTCTTGAGGGTAAGAAATTTGATTTACCCTTTGAGGTTAAAAAGGAAACTTAAATATTAAATTCCAGTCCCTAATGTTTACTCTTTTTCAGAGTATTTTGTTTGGCAATTTTCACTTAATTTCAAACTAATTAATTTCCAGGGGAAAATACTATTATGGTTGCAACAGTTAATTTAAAGGACGCATATGTTATCGGGAAAGATAACTTTGACCAATGGAGTACGGGTATAGATGAAAATGGTAATCCATTTGATACAGAAGGTTATTTAAAGGTATTGCCCCACCCTGATGAGAAAATTCCTTTTAAAGACCCCTTAAATAATTGGCGTAACGATCATCAAAACGGCAATTTTAGCGGCGAAGGTGAGGATGGAATTTACTACTCTAGTTGGGGTCCAGAAGAAGTCTTAGAAGTGACTCTGGACATGGATGAGCTTACGGAGTTCACCATTGATGGGTTGGGGCTTTTAAGAGCAGGAGATGGAAGTATACCTTGGCTTGAGAATAAAGCAACACCCTATGAAGTTCTCAGGGCTTATAATGGCATGGTGCCAGGACCAATGCTGATTACAGAGCCTGGAGATAAATTAAAAGTAACACTTAATAACAACTTAGATCACTCAACTAATTTTCATACCCATGGATTACATGTATCACCCATGGGTCATGGTGATAATGTACTTTTCTCATTAGCTCCAGATGAAACTTGGGAAGTAGAAATTGAAATTCCAGAAGACCATTTCATCGGAACAGATTGGTATCATCCCCACCTTCACGGAGAAACCAATGTAGATGTTGCTTCAGGATTAGGTGCTTTTTTACTGGTTAACCCCCCGTACGATCTTCCAGATCTGGATAAACAAAATCCTGTGGAAAGCCCTGGGTTTTTCATGGCGATTAATACTTTTGGTATTCAACAAGTTGATAGGAAAGGTCAGGAAAATGACCCACTCAATACAAGTACTACTGAGGAAGTTCCTGCAGGTACACCCCTAGAAGTATTGGGTGAAGAAAATGGCCAGAAAGTTTATGAACTGTCGGACGCACCTTTTGTAGGTTATAACGCTAAACCAGAAAATTACAATTCTGCATTTCCTGCAGGAGATGCGGCAACATTTTCTTCTGCTTATGGGGAAGGTGGTTTAGCTGAACCTGTAGAAAATGTTATTCACACAGTCAACGGTCAATATAATCCCACTATGGATTTGAAGACTGGTGAATGGAATTTGTTTTCCTTGGGAAATTTCAGTGTCAATTCCTTCCATACCGTACAATTGGTGAAAGAGGAGGAAGATGGTTCTCTCACGCCTCAGGAAGTTAATCTGGTCGCAATTGACGGTGACGCTGCTGGGGTCGTAGAAGGGACAAGAAGAGAGATTACAGAACTTCCGCTTCTGAATCCTGGATCTCGAGTATCTGTTCAACACTGGTTTGAGGAACCTGGAAAGTATTATTTTCTTTCTAATGCAACAGAAGAAATTCTTGGCGATGATGCTCCAGTATTAACTAAGGACAATGGGTTTAACGATGGTCACTTAATTTGGGGTTCCCAAGTACTGGCAACCGTTGAAGTGACTGGAGAATCAACTCCCACCGGTGATTTCCCTGAGGCGTATGACGTCCTAACAGAGCACAGTCAAGAAATCAATGAACTTATAGAAGCTGCTGAACAGGGTGATTTTGAGAAAGAGCGAACATTTGAATGGTCAGCAAATGCTGGTGGCGCACTCGTACAAGGTAATATCCCAGATGATGCGGATGTAACAACATTCGAAGGGATTTATACAATTAATGGAGAGTATTTCTCTAGTGAAGCTGGTGGTGGTATGCCCCCACTCACCATGCCAATGCTGGGTACAGCAGAGGTATGGAATATCATTAACTCATCAGGAATTAGTGATGAGGAACTGGCTGAAATCGAACTTTTTCCTGGTTTCAGTGCTGATATTCCTCTGTTAGAATGGCACCCCTTCCACATTCATCAAAATGATTTTGTTGTCTTAGAAATCAATGGTATCCCTGTTGAAGATATAGAACAAAACTATCTTGCTGGCGTCTTAAGCGACACAATTGCCCTTCCTCCCAGTCACGAACCCGGTACAGCAACCCCAGAAAATCCTTACGGTGTTGCACAGTTCAACGGCGACCCGTCGGTAGTGAAAATCCTGATGGAGTTTCAGGATTTCCCTGGTAGTTACGTCAACCATTGTCATATTCTGTTCCACGAAGATGCAGGAATGATGGCAGTTGTCAGAGTAATTCTAAACACAGAAGATACTTGGCTAGGTTTGGGGTCGAATGGCGGTGGAACTGTAGAGTTACTCAAAGCCAGCAATACAGAAGATGCTATTCTCCTAAATCCCTACGGTCAAAACTTTCAAGGAGAAATAGATCTTGCCATTGCCGATGTTAATCACAAAAAGCCCTTAGATGAAGAAAACAACAATGTAACAGATAACGTTACTGACGTAGTTACCATACAGCGTTCCCTAGAAAAAGCTGATGATGACTTTACAGTCAAAGTCTTTGATGGTGCAACATTATTTGAACGGCAAACACAAGGCAATGATAAACTCGACGGTGAAGATCCAGCACTGGTAATTGAAGATTTTAATCCTTTCAAGGATATTGATGTATCTACCGAACAAAAAGCATCAATCGCAACCGGTGATATAAATGGGGATGGATTTGCTGATGTAGTTGTAGGTTTAGGGGAAGGAACTTCTCCATTAATTGAAGTATATAGTGGTAAAGATTATCGCTTGCTCACTCGTCTCAATTCATTTCATGATGAGAGTTTTACTGGTGCAATTAACCTAGCTGTAGGTGATGCAAATGGGGATAACTTTGACGATATCATTGTTGGTCAAGGTAGTGGTGGACGAGGATTAGTAGAAATTTACAATGGGCTTGAAATTGATAAACTCATTCGTAATGGTGAAGCAGAAAGCCTTGATGGTGATGAGGTAGCAGATAAAACCTCATTATTATCTGAAGAATTTCAACCCTATGGAGACTCTTACACTGGTGAAGTAGAAGTAACATCTGGCTATGTGCTTCAAACACCCGATGAGCCAAATGGCGAGCGATCACAAACTAATAACGCTAATATTACAACGTTAGCAGTTAATGATGTCCCTGATGGTCACGAACAACTGAAAATACATACTTTTCTTGGAGGACATCATACAGGACATACAACAGAGTCTGACACTGATTCCACTGAACACACAACGGAATCTGGCACTGATTCTACTGAGCATACAACGGAATCTGGCACTGATTCTACCGAGCATACAACGGAATCTGGCACTGATTCTACTGAGCATACAACGGAATCTGATACTGATTCCACTGAAATGCGCGTCGATAAAGAATTTACTCCAGATGGTGAAATTCAAGAACTGTCTGGGACCTTCGCAGATATAGAAGGAGAAAGAGGTGAGGGAGTTATATTTAGCCGTCAAGCAGACGGTAATTATCAGTTAATTCATCTTAAAGACCAGAATGAAGAGGAATCAAGAGTCATAGAGTCAATGCTCCCTCTTGTTGGGGGAGGCACAGACCCAAATCCTTCAGAAAATCCAGTAGTGACTCCAAGACTAGCAAAAAATAATGATAAAGGTATCTTTAACATCCAAGGAAGTCAAACTAAAGTCAAACTAAAAATTAGTCTCACAGGGCTGAACTCCAACACAGTGAATGAACTAGGAGTATTTTTTGTTGATGATGCTGATGGTAATATTAATGGCATTGCTCCTGGTGCATCAGGCTATACTCAAGCAGCTTTACAACGTTCCAAGGTCGCTTTTTCCGCGATTACTAATACTCCTAATGGATTTAGTAATGACAATTTGACACGTTTATTGGAATTTGATTCTGGTAACAATATTAGATTTTTGTTAGCAAGAAACAGTACGATAGATGCAGTTTTATCTGGAACCATAACTAGCAGCGAAGTATTGTTTGCTGATGTTTCAACTCTAAGAACAACTGAATTAAGTGATGACCAATTTTCTTTAGCTTGGAAGGATGGTTCTGGAAATAGCACAGACTTCACGGATTTAGTTGTTAACATTAAAGCAACAGATGAAGAATTACCTCTAGGTGTAGGTTTACAAGGAGAACAAGAAGGAGAAATTCTCGATTTTAGAGATATCACAGGACAAGTTACAGCCGAATTTATAGTCAATAGAGAAGCAGTTTTTGATAATTTCGTCGGCTTTTATAAAATTGCAAATCAAAATGGTGGAATTGATACTAATGGTGATGGTACCGTTGACTTACTTCCTGGAGATGCAGGTTATGTTAAAGCTGCAGTTAATGGGCGTTTAGCAGGTATCGATCTGAGTGTGAACAACCAGGGAACGGAAAGATATACAGGAACTTTTGACACCAACGATTTATTTGCACCATTTATTATTGCTGATGGTAAAGCAGAAGAAATTTTAGATGATAATACAGGTAACGATCCAAAAGTTTACTTTCCATTCTTAGGTGCGAATGAAGGTCAGGTCGATCACGTTCGTTTATTAGCCGATAACACTTTTGGATTTGAAGATTTAGCAATGGGTGGTGATCAAGATTATAACGATATCATCCTACAAATAAATTTAAGTCAGGGGTAAATTTGGATCAAGGTTAATTTTTAGTAGCCCACAGACAGTAGATCACAAAGGTTATTAAAAATTAAAAATATATTCATTTGACAGCCTGAGGAAACAAAATACTTGCATTACAAGCTTTTCAGTAATTAAGTAGAGGTAAAATATTCCCATTGTTACGTACTAACACTAATCAATCGTAACGATTACTCTTGTTTTCTCAGAACAAATCAAAACTATACACTATACTTAAGTAACAACCGATTGCAAGGAGTGATAATGACTACTACTATAAGTGAAAAAGATGGTGTTCTTACTGTAATTAATGTCTTTACAGTAGAACCCGAGCAACAGAAGCAGTTGGTGGATCACTTGGTCAGTAACTTGGACACAGCTAAAAAGCAATCGGGCTTTATATCTGCGAATATTCATAAAAGCCTGGATGGTACGCGAGTTATTAATTATGCTCAATGGACTAGTAAAGAATCCTTGGATTTAGCTCTTCAAAATCAGGAATTTATGGCTCCAGTGAAAAAGGCTGTAGAATTTCCTCACGAATTTCATCAGTATGAAGTCGTCTTTACCATCCAGGGTGAAAAAGTGACTTCTTAGATAGAGTTTAAGGGTTTACTAATTTAATTTGATAGATATTCTAGGACTTACGCACTTAAACATAGAATGTACATCTTTTAAGGATTTTAGCTACGTTTTATGTTATTTTTTGCATCCACAGCAGACCTATGAAAAGGGCGAATGCAAATAATCGAAGGGTAATAATCAAACAACCCTTCGTAAAAGCCTGAAACAATCTGTTTACTTTATACACAAGATAGATAACTAACTTGTAAAGTGCGTAAGTCCTAATTCATCAAAAATGAGTAAAGGTTAATACTGATAAATCAGCGAATAAATGACCCATTTAATAACTCTTTTCTATGAAAACTTCACGTCTTGAACAAAAAAGCATCTATTTATCTATCAGTGGGACTTTATTTTTAGCGATTTTAGGTCTCACCTTTGGATTAGTAATACAGTCTGCAGCAGTTATGCTAGATGGATTCTTCAATGTAATTAATTTTGTCATGGCATTAGCTACATTATGGATCTCTCGATTGTTAACACGTCCAGATGGGAAAAAGTTCCAATTTGGTTACACGGGTTTTACTCCCTTGCTTAATCTTTGTAAAGGATTACTCGTTTTAGCACTCTCCCTATTTGCTTTTATTTCTGCAGTTGGAGCATTATTTCATGGCGGTAGAAAATTTAATCCAGGGACAGCAGTAATTTATGCTGCTATTGCCGCATGTACCTGTCTCTTAATTGCGATTATACAAACAGCGATCGCAAAAAAAACAGGCTCTCCAATAGTTAGTGTAGATTCAAAAAATTGGATGATTAACGGATTCATTAGTCTTTCCGTTGGAATTGTCTTTAGTGTTGTCACTATTATTAAGAATACTTCTTTTGCTTGGTTTGTTCCCTACGCAGACCCGACAATTGTTACCATCTTGGTAATGCTAGCCTTACCCATACCTGCTAAAGTTGTGCTTGAGAGTCTAAATCAACTTTTGTTAGGTGCACCCAGTGCTTCTTTACAAAACCGAATCAATGATTTGCTCAAAATTGCAACAACAAAGTTTCCTTGTGCTAATAATTATTTGCGGATGACAGAAGTTGGACAAGCAATATATCTGCACCTTTACTGGCTGTTACCTCATGATAATAAATTAGATAGTATTGAAACAGTTGATGTAATGCGTCACCAAATTAACGATCTGGTGAAACAAGAATTTCCTAATGTGACACTCGATATTATTTTTACCCAAGATGACCAATGGTTCACCATCATGAATCCTCGATGATTTGGATCAATCTTCTGTATGTTTAGTTTGTAGTGTGAGATCAAGGAAATGTCTGAGTTTAGAAAAATAGTGGCTAGTTCAATAATAATAGTCGCAGGGGTCCCTTCGTGGATATCCCTTGGGCTTATCGCAAGTTCATCACTAATTGCGGGTGTTAGTAAATCTCAAGCCGCTGTTACAGATAGTTCAGATGCACTTAAATCATCTCAACTTCAGATATTTCTTAAGCAAAAAAATATCACACATGTTCAGCCTCAGATTTCTGGTTTGGATCTCCTTAGTACCTCCAATACGAATGTTTCACAACATCTAGTCACAGAAAATCGATTAAGATTAAATTCAAGCCCGGTAAATACCAACCCAGTTCGGGAAGTTTCAGATATTTACACGGTAGAATCGTCTGATGTTGAGTCTTCTAAGGTTAAATCCTCTAACTCAGATATCGTCAAGCCCAGTAACAATTTTAAAGATACTCACAGCAGTGTTGACAATAAAATAGGGCAAATCAATAGTGTTTCCCAGTTTGCTGATGTACAACCAACTGATTGGGCATTTCAAGCCTTACAATCTTTGGTAGAGCGCTACGGTTGTATTGCAGGTTATCCTAATGGTAGATTTCGTGGTGATCGTGCAATTACTCGTTATGAATTTGCTGCAGGCTTAAATTCTTGTGTAGACCGAATAAACGAGTTAATGAGGGTCACGACTACTGAGCTTGTAAAGCGAGAAGACTTGATAGCTTTGAATCGTTTAGAAAAAGAGTTTAAGACCGAACTAATTTCTTTGCGTTCTCGAGTAGACTCCTTAGAAGCACGCACTAGCAATTTAGAAGTAAATCAATTTTCCACTACTACTAAACTTTTAGGTAACGTAAATCTACAAACTAATGCTTATTTATCAGGAGATGGGGATCCGCAAACTAATATTCAACATCTTACCTTTCTTGGTTTGATGACTAGCTTTACTGGTCGAGATCTGTTAATGACAGGTATCGCGACTAGCAACACTACCTTTCCCGATGTAGCTACGACCAACAATGGGAGAGATGTTGGTGCAACAAGGGAAGGTGCAAGTGCTAATTCCAGTCCTGGGGATCAAAATAACAGCTTCCGTATAGTTGGATTAGAATATCAATTCCCTATTGGCGATAATTTAATGGTCGACCTAATAGCCGGTAATCGCTATCGTTTTAATACAACTCAACTTAAGAAATATGCACCTTACTATGTAAGAGGTCTCGGACCTGTCAGTACTTTTGCAACTGCACCTCCTATATTCCTGGTTGGGGGAGGTTCCGGTCTATCGGCTCGTTATAAGCTATTAGATTCGACAACAATAAATTTAAGCTATATTGCATCCCCCGGAAGTGTTTCTAGTTTAGGGGGATTGTTTGGGGGTGACTACATAGCTGCAGCAGAAATTAACTATAATCCCAATCCTGGATTATTTTTGCAATTTGCTTATCAACATGGTTACTTTGGTCCTGGTAATTTTGGTTTTAATAACGGTCAAAGTTTTCGGGGTAATGGTTTTGTCGGTACAGCTTTAGCAAACCGCTTTGATGATGCTGGTGTTTTGTTTGAAGATGCATCCGCAGTTAGTACTAACGGTTATTCACTCGGCGGTTACTTTGCTATCACTCCGAAGCTAGCAATCGGCGGTTGGGCTAACCTGATTAAAGCAAGATTACATGGTAAAGGAGATGCCGACATTTGGTCTTACTCCCTTCAGGCTGCTTTTCCCGATTTATTTAAAAAAGGAAATCATGGAGGTTTGATTATCGGTATGGAGCCTACCCTCACAGGTTTGAGAAGTAATCTTCCCCGTGCAGATTTTGAAAATGATACATCACTACACATCGAAGCTTACTATACCCACCAGATATCAAATCACATTTCCATTGCTCCCTCTATCACTTGGATTACAGCACCTAACCAAGATGCAGATAATGAAGACATTGTGATTGGTGGGTTAAGGACTAATTTTAGCTTTTAGGTGTTTCCAAATATTTCTTTTCAAATATTTCAATCAAAATTTTGCTAACACATGTAATAGCATTATTTAATCAATGAAAAATACACTTAAAAACACATTACTTAGTGTATTTTTGTTAACTTCATCCTGGCAATTTTTGAACCAAAGGTTAGGGTGGAGTGAAGAAAAATTATATTGTTGCTATCGAGGCGTACATACCCTGAAAAACTTTGTAAATCCTTGGGGCGCACACCCACTTTTGTTGGCTTGATACTTATTAATTTTGCTCAAGTAAATAGTTGTTACCCTGCAACAATTATTGCCTGTAATGAAATTTACCTATTAGCTCAAATTAAAAATCTAGAATTATGACTAATCAACCTAAAATTCTTGCTTTTGCAGGTAGTGCTCGTGAGGATTCCTTTAACAAAAAACTTGTTAAAATTGCGGCTGCAGGAGCTAAAGTCAGTGGAGCAGAGGTAACTTATATCGATCTCAAAGATTATCCGATGCCCTTATTTAACGAAGATTTACAATTAAAAGAGGGGTTACCACAAGCAGTTATTGACTTAAAGACACTGATGAAAGCGCATCAAGGGTTTTTAATTGCTTGTCCGGAGTATAACAGTTCGATTACTCCCTTACTCAAAAATACTATCGATTGGGTATCGCGACCAGAAGCAGGTGAAGCACCAATGGCTTTAAGTTGTTTCCGAGGTAAGGTGGCTGCAATTATGGCAGCTTCACCTGGGGGACTAGGGGGCTTGAGAGGGTTGGTTCATGTCCGTTCCATTCTAGAAAGTATTGGTGTGCTGGTTATACCCGAACAAACAGCAATTGGGAGCGCATATCAAGTATTTGATGAAAATGGCAATCTAATCGATGGGAAACAAAAAGAGGCGATCGCCGCTATCGGTGCAAGGTTAGCTGAAGTTACAACTAAACTAAGCAGGAATGCAAGCTAAACAGGAATGCAAATTCGTAACTGTTAGTTTTTAATGATCGGTTTTTAACTGTTAATTTTCATTTTTAGAGACGGACGCATTTAAGGAGAAATACACTAAGATGCAAGTAGGAAATCGGATGACAAAATACGATAACGCAGTTTTAGACGACATCGAACTTCAAAAAGGTTTAGAACAGATAAATCCTAAGTTCGGTGACTTTGTAACTCGGGTAGCTGGCGAAGCTTGGGGTTTACCATTAATCGATCAAAAGACTAAGGCTCTGATTACTATTGCTGTAGATATAGTCAATCAGGATCATGTCGGACCAGGTAATCCTTTTGGCGCTCATGTAGATATGGCTCTTAAGCAAGGAGCAACTCCTGCAGAAATTGAAGAGCTACTGCTCTTTATGTGTGTTTATGCAGGTTTCAATAAAGTCGCGGGTTGTTTTGGCGTGTTCAACGAAATCCTGGAAACATTATCCTAAGTTGATTATATTTGTTACAGCAATAGGGAAAATAAAACTATTCATAGTACCCATTAGCCAAATAGTAATGCCAGAATCTAGCTAAAGTCGAGTAAATTAGCCTAAAGATAGGGTGTTGACTTTTAACTTTTGACTCAAAAAATGGTCGTAAAGATTTTCAGGTTTTCCCAACAAAATTCTTGATATTGCGCAAGGTTAAGCTTTTTGAAATTTAAGCTTTTTTGAGATTAAAAGCTTCTTGAAGTTTAGACCTTTATGAAATTGGAATGACAATAGAGGACAGCAACTATGGTTTCGACAATAAGTAAGGTAAATAAAACTGATTATTCTGCACGCGATCGCCAAGGTAAAGTCGCTTTTTATGTACTTCTGTGGAAGCGACAAGGAATTACCCTAGAACTTTTTGATGAATATTGGCGGGACGTACATGGTCCAGTTTGTGCTAGATTACCCGGTCAGTATCAATATTGGCAATTCCATGTTGCCCATAATGAAGGTGGTTTCTTCCCAGAAATCAAGGGTTTAGATTGCACTCAAAATTCAGAAGATAACTTTGATGGGATTGCAGAATTAACCTTTGAAAGCGAAGCAGATCGTCAGACTTGGTTTGAAGCCGCTGGGATACTGATGGATGACGAACATAACATCTTCCGTAAAGCCATTGGTTATAATACTAGTCCAGGCAATTCTATTACCTACGTAGATGGTATTACCAATGGAGAACCTAATGGTGACAGCGGAGTACTGAAATTTCACGTCATGGTCAAAAAAGTCCATGGAGTCAGTACCGAAGCTTTTCGCCGTTATTTGACTGATGTTTTTGCGGAAAAAATTAGCAGTCATGAGTCAGTACTTAAATTTCGCCTGCACTTATTTGAAGAAGTAGATAATTCTCGTCCTGATGCTGCTGGAGTTAGTCATTACGAACCAACAGCAAAGCAATATCATGCTGCCTATGAAATAGCTTTTGCAAATCAGCTAGAAAG
>JGI1201J43222_100173_pt1 | contig 21629 bp, 16 predicted proteins | sample MastesBC008_FD_43222 | JGI IMG/M metagenome (IMG submission 43222) | reverse complement strand
CAAATGGATCAAGCCGGAGCACATCAAGCTTTGGCACTGTCTTGGCCTGAAAATATCATTCCTATCTTTCAACCTGCTCATAGCCCTCAACTCAATCCAATTGAGCGATTATGGCAGTTCATTAAACACCAGTTCAAGGGNGAAAGTTTTTCTGATTTACAACAACTACGTCAACGAGTTCAAAACGAGTTAACTCAAATGTCTTCTGAGTTAATCTCTTCTTTGACAAGCTATGATTTTATCCTTGAAGCTCTATTTTATGAAGCATTATTATATGCATCTTCATAGAGAATTGGTATAACGACTGGTTCTTCAGCAATTCCAGCACCGGGAAATTCTTCTGGTTCGAGAATTTCAACATTGTCGTCACTTGGGAGAGGTTCATCATCAGGAGAGATAGTAATACGAGCAAGCTGATAACCTGGCTCGGTAAAATCTGCATTCGCAAAATTATCGGCGCTTAAAATTCTTCCACCTTCGATAAAACCTGGGTGCGATCGCACTACTCCATTTTCATCTACTCCAGTATTTGGTTCCCTGTGACCAAAGAAAGCAGTACTATTCTCTGCTTCATCATTAACTTCCGTACCAGCATCTAAAACTTGGTTCCCAGCAATAATAAAGTCTGCTCCAATAAAATTTCCCTCATCATCAAAAATTTTAATTGCTTCAGGATTTCCATTTGCTACAAATGCATCATTGGAGGGAAGGACCATCGAAGCAAAAGAAAAATACTGACTGTTAGGGTTCTCACTATCCAGAGTCACAGTTGTACTTGTAATCTCCCCAGGATCGATTGGTCCAGGTGCAACTCCGTTGGGACCAGCGATTGTAATATCGAGTGAACCATCTCCACTTTGCAGGAACTCTTGAGAAATTAAAGTTGTGTTACCATCTTCCGCAAGACTCTCTAAACCTGGAGATGCTGGTCTACCACGGTCATATGTATCAAATTCTCCATTGTGAAAGCCAGCCCAAACAGGAGTAAGAAGAGTACCTTGTTCTGGTGCAAGATTTTCAATAGTAACTTTAACTCTTTTTTGTACCATTTTTAACTATCATCTATCATTTAACCAGTATCAACTATGGAATACTACCTAAATGAATAATTCCTGAGAAATAGGTAAGAATTTACTGAATCTTGCAAAATCATCACGTTGATACCTGTCCGATGGAAGGTTTTGTCCCCGATAAATACGATGAAGTTTTAGGACTTCCCGCACAAGGATATCAGTCTGTGGTTGTTTGTCCAGCAGGTTATCGCGCAGCTGATGACAAGTATGCAACTAGCCCTAAAGTCCGCTATCCTACTGAAGGTGTAGTAGATTATATCGACTAAATTAAGGATTAGAAACTAAATATTGGGGTCTAAGGTTAAGAACTAATTCTTAACCTTGGACCCCCAATATCTGTTGTATTATTTTTGGATGCTAATTCTAAATTGAATGTCTACATCTGATCGATAGTGGAAATAAAACCATATTTTTTATTTTCTTGAAACATTTTGTCACAAAATTGTCACTTTTTTCGTATATGATACTGATGTAATTTCGGGAAGAGCAATAGCTGCTTGTTCGCTGTTGGATAGCTCCAAGAAAATGACAAAACTGAGGATTTTCTTTAAATGAGCGTTCTAAGAAGAGATTTGATTCTATTGGAACCCAAGCTAATAAATAAAATGGGATTCTCTTTAAACTATAGCCAATCTGGTACGCCTACGCGCTTGCGCTAATAACTTTTGATTTCGTCCTCCTGGGGCGCTTATATCTTCATGTAAATTCTGACAAACTTATAATCCCCATTTTCTATAATTTCTTGACATGAGGCATATACTGGAAAACTTATATTAACGTTTGATAAAGTAAGTTTTTATTCAAAGATTTTTTCTTAAAAGAATTAAGAAGCTTTAATTTTATCGTGATGTTTTGTTTAACTGCATTTATGCTGCAAAATGTACCCAGGTAAAATCAAGGCGCAGATAAAAAATACAGTACTATGATACCCAACAATTTAAATTTTGTTTACTTTCTACTTGCTTGTTCGACAAGTTTAGTACTTGCGATCGCTGCACTTCGACTTCTATTTGGAACGGTTTATGCAAAGGGTAATAGAAACGATCAAATACTCCTAGAATTAATGAAGCAACGGGGTATTTCTAATTGGAAAGCCTTGCGGGCTCAATCCGGCTTGAGTAATGCAGGACTATGGTTATTGAGGGATGGAGAAGTTGATGAACTCAAATGGGGTGAATTAAATCAATTAGCAAAGGTTGTTGGTTTACCTTTACCCATTTTTTTGGAAAAATTAGGTCTGATTGGGGAAAATAAAGAGTTAGAAGAATGTCGTGCAGAGCGCTCAAAATTAGAAAATCAGCTCAAACAATTAGTAGCAGAGAAACAGGCTTTACCTGTAGAAGACTTCACAAATATGGTAGAAGTTGATTAGTTTAAGATAGTACCATTATTTGGTTATATTTATTTTTCCGATACGTTTGCCACTGTTGTGGTGTGGAGTCAAAGCCATAGGGTGGCGCGTAGCGGAAGCAGATTGTGATACGCTCAGAAATGTTCCACGAACGCGTCGGCGCTTGCAACTATTACAAATCAAATGTCCAACTAAAAAAATATCTTTTCCTACCTCTTTCTATTTGGGGATATATTTAATTGATTGATTGTCTAATCTTATTAGCACTGATTGAGTCTAAGGATTAAACAACTGATATGGAGCCCGTACGTAAAACTTTCTCCCATTCCGACATTCAACTTTCCTATCTGGAATGGAATAAAGGTAAAACGCCCTTATTGTTACTACATGGTTTAGCCGATCATGCTTTAGTCTGGTCTAGTTTGGGAGAATATTTGGCTCAAGATTATCACATTGTTGCCCCGGATATGCGCGGTCATGGTGACAGCAGCAAACCAAAAGATAACTATAGTTTTGCAACCGGGATTGCAGACCTCGAAGCGCTGATGGATAGTTTGGGGTGGTCTACTACTCAGGTAGTAGCTCATTCCTGGAGTGGAAAATTAGCTGCCATTTGGGCAACACAAAACCCCCAACGTTTGCATAGTATGGTTTTGGTGGATCCAATTTTTATTTGGAAAATGCCTAGCTTCCTGAAAATTACCTTTCCCTTTCTCTATCAAGTTTTACCTTTCCTCAAAGGTATGGGACCATTTACGAGTTACGAAGCAGCTGAAAACCAAGCAAGACAATTAAATCAGTACCAGGGATGGAGTACTTTACAGCAACAAGTATTTGAAGCAGGAATCGAACTAAAAAGCGATGGTAACTGGGGTAGTAAGTTTACGACTGCTGCTCGCGATGGAATCTTTTCGGAAGTGATGCAAGTAGCAGGTTTGACAAAAAAAATTGATATCCCTAGCCTTTTAATCCAGCCAGAAAAAGGTGTTAATCGTATGTCATGGCAGTTACAACCTTACAAAAAATTTCTTAAAAATTTACAGATTTGTCAAGCCCCTGGAAATCACTGGTGTTTTTTAACACAACCAGAAGAATTTAACCGGATTATAGCTTCATTTTTGACAACACAAAATTGAAAATATTTCAGAAAAATTTATTCACAAGTCAACCTGTTATTTGTAAAAAGAAATGAATAGTAAACAGGTACGGTAGGGAAGATAGGGAAGGAGATAATTTTTCTAGTTTTCCCTATCTCTCCTATCTTTTGATACCTATACTTTGGTAAGTTATGACGATTTGTATTAACCCCTCTTGTCCTCAACCTAACTGTTTGGCTAATCGGGAAAATCGCTTTTGTCAGAGTTGTGGTTCGCCATTAGAAGTATTTGGAAAACATCGAGTAAAACGTCGATTAAATGACAAAACTGACTTTACTGAAGCCTATGAGCTTGATGTAAATAATGAAACAAAAATTTTAAGACTGTTAAAACAATATTTATCTACAGATTCTGAAACTATTGAACTTTTTCAGCAAGAAGCAGATATTTTAGGTCAAATACAGCATCCAGGAATTCCTAACCATGATATATATTTCCAATATAAAACTAGAAATAACTTAGTCCTACATTGTATGGTAATGGATAAAATCGACGGTACAGATTTGGAAGAATGGCGTCGACAAAATAGTCAATCAATTTCTCAAACCCAAGCCATAAATTGGTTGAAACAGTTAGTAGAAATACTCGGTCTAAGCCACAGAAAAAATTATTTACATCGAGATATCAGACCATCAAATATTATAATCAAACCCAATCAGCAATTAACACTAACTAATTTTGGAACTAGTAAAGAACTCAGTCAGCCCTACTTAAAAAGGCTTAGTAATACAAGTACCTTGATAGAAATAGATTCTGTGGGTTATAAACCGCCAGAACAGATGACTGGAGAAACAGTTGCGCAATCAGACTTTTTTGCTCTAGGGAGAACTTTTGTATTTTTGCTTACAGGGTATCATCCATTAGAAATGCCTCCCAATATATATGATGCAGAAAATGACGTTCTCCATTGGCATAATGAAACAAATCATATATCGCCATTGTTCTTAAATCTCATTGATGATTTGATGGCTCGCAAAGTAGAAAAACGCCCTCAAGATACTCGGGAGATTTTGCAACGTTTAAAGCAAATTGAATTACAACTGGCTCCTCCAATCCTTCCAAAAAGCTATCCCATCTCAAATTTACCCCAGAGAAAAGCTCCCTACCATCCCAATACAGCCCTGCAAAACCCTCAGACTGCGATTCAACAAACACAAACCCAGACGAAGAAAATACCATTATTTTCCCTGTGTGCTGCGCTATTGGTTTCATTAGGTTTGTTAACTTTGGTCGCAAATATTCTTCGTTCTTTGAGTCCACACCAAACATCACCTAGTTTGGAACATACTCAACCTGTCTCAGTAGAGTTTGCAAATCCTCGATCCCAAGTCCTTAAGTTCAAGTTATTAATTTCAAGTTATTAATTTCAAGTTATCAATTTCAAGTCTTCAAGGTTAACTTCTCGATTCTAATTTCCCAAGTTCAAGTCCCTAATTGTGAACTACGGCAAATAATATTCAACTTTGAGAATAAACGGAGAATTAATACTGAGTTAAACCTAGTAAAAGTCCGTAGTAACAAAGGTGTATGTTAGAGTATTTATTTACAAAATAGAGGAGACAGTATAGTTTTCTTCTGTCTCGTCTACCCATAAAACAAAGCATTATCATGAGATTTCTAAGATTAAAGTATTGCTAATTACAAATTTTTATAGCTACGGTAACTGTCAAAATTATTTTCTGTTATGTCTTAGCTGAAAGCTAATAATATTACGAAAAATAATTTATTGATGGTGACAGTATGTTAATTGTCACTATTTCTGAGAAAATATAAATACTTACTATCGAAAATAAAAAATTTACTTTGTTGATTTTTGGGTAGGTGAATCTGTGATGAAATAGATTCAAGAAAAATGATTTTTCTACTCTTAGCTCCTGTCTCCTAAACCTTTGAAATGCTTTCCTATTTTGGGATCGCATAATTTGAAAATAGGCTTTAGTCTCTAATAAATTTAGAAGCAACTAGGGGTTTAAGATTTCTAGTAAAGAAATCAGAATCAAGAAAATCCTCAGTTACTGCTAATCTTTCATCGCATCTTTACTTGCTGTGCTCTCTTAGGTGACAAAAATAGTGTATTTAGATACACTAACACTCAGTTCATATGCTTAATGAACAATCTCCCAGTTTTGGGTATGAGGAGTATCAATAAACAGGTTCGCTTGAAAATCTAAAATTCTGCATCATGACCAACTATACATCGGATATTAACGATCGAGAGCTTAAAATAGGTCAATATTTCAGCCGTGGTTGGGAGATATTTAAACAGTATCCAGGGGGGTTCATCGGATTTTTGGTAATCACATTTCTGATTTCTGGAATAGCTTCCAGACTCCCTTTCCCTTTGGGAACGAACGAAGATGGGATGGGAGGTATTGTAAACATTGTTGTTACACCTGTTTTGTCTGCTGGAACATATATAGTTGCTTTCCTGATAGCAAAAAATAGACCCAAACAGTTCAGTGATTTTTTTAGGGGGTTTAATCAGTTTCTACAAATATTTCTGGCGAACCTAGTTAGTAGCGTTCTAATTGGGATCGCTTCTCTACTTTTACTTATTCCTGGGATCTATCTAGCTATTGCTTATATGTTCTCACTTTTGTTTGTGATTGAGAAAAAAATGAGCTTTTGGTCTGCGATGGAAGCAAGTCGCACGTTAATTACTAAGAAATGGTTTTCTTTCCTAGTTTTTGCTGTCACAATATTTTTGCTTAATTTGGCTGGTTTAGTCGTTTTAGGATTAGGATTACTTGTTACTATTCCTTTAACATATTGCATTATGGTAGCTGCTTTTGAAGATATTGTTGGTCTTAATGGGGTAGACAACAACGCTGAAGATATTATGGATATAGGTCTCGAATAATTTAATTTTTGCAAAGATACAAAGCAAAATACTTCAACATCATTTAATTTTATTTGAGGAATGCCAAACATAAAATAGGCGTTCTTTTTTATTTAACTACATAAATAGTTTTTGTAAAAATAATTTTTATTGTGAAATATTCCTAAATTCAACTCATGAAATGATCTATGCAATGTAGTTGACTTTATCGTTATTGGTAATGGAAAAATGTGACATATCAATAGAGATAATGTAATTTATTCGTAGTTTATTCATAAAGATAATACGAAAAATATCAAATAGTAAATTACATTATTCACTAAATATTTTATTGTATAGAACTGATAATGACATTCTCTTGATTTCATATCAATATCTATTTATAAAACATTATTTTATTCATTATTTGCAGGAGAAAAATTTATGCTTTTTGCTATTGATATTGGTCATAATTGCCCACCCGACACCGGTGCTGTCAGTGGAAAATACAAAGAAGATGAATTGGCGAAAAAAGTTGGAGAATCCGTTATAGCCCTACTAAAAAATAGAGGTCATAAAGCTGTATCTGTAACTCCAAGAAATGCTAGCAGTGTCAATAGCTCCTTAAGACAAAGAGCTAGTAAAGCAAATTCAATTGGTGCGGATTACTTTATTTCTATTCATTTCAACTCATTTTCTAAACAAACTGCCCATGGGACTGAATTGTATGTTTATAATTATCGTAGTAGAGCAAAAAATTTGGCACGATTGGTACTAAATAATATTGTGTCTTTAGGGTTCAGAAATAGGGGTATTAAGTATAATAGCTTTGCGGTATTAGCCCAAACTTCAATGCCTGCAATGTTAATTGAATGTTGCTTTATTAGTTCTGACATAGATATGAGAATATTTGATGCTCAGGCTATGGCTATAGCAATAGTTAATGGATTAATTGGAGAAGATAAAAAGGAAGAAAATATCTCGGGTGTTTTAAAAGTACTTGAAACTACTTATACTAAACCTTCCACAGAACAATCTGAAGACTTAGCTGCTGAGTATTTATATAAAATTACCCCAGGAGAATATAGAGGAAAGTTAGTCGCAGAAGAAGAGGGTCATTATGCAGTAGAGTTTCTGCAGCAAATTGGCGACCGTAAAGTTCATTACATATTCTCCAAACACTGCGAATTTATTGATGACTAAAAGACTAAGCATTACTACTTTTGAGTAAATAAATATAACTATAAAACTAGTAGCCCACCACATTAATTTTGTTTGTACAATCTATTAACCATAAAGTTTATTTCCCCACAAAATTCTCAAAACTCTGTAAAGACGTATCAGATTTGGTAGGTCTTTATAAAATCAATTACCGACGATGAGCGATCGCTATTTTTTTTGTTGCACTACTGGATATCAAACAAAATATTCTCTCTACCATAACGAATCGATTAAAACATCTTTCAATTGAAGTTTTAGCTAGAGTTGCAAAATTAAAGGGAGTTTATTCCTATGAGAATGGAAAAGCCTACCCCAGCACAGAAAGTAACTGCAGCAACGATCGCTGCTGCTATTGTTCAGCTTACAGTTGGTATTGCAAATACCTATATTCTTGAAATAGATATTCCCAGTACAATAGAAACTCCACTCACTATACTTGCAGTCTTTTTTACAGGATATTTAGTACCACCTGCTCGACGGGACCGAGTTGTTGAATCAAAAGTTAATGCAGATACAAAGCAAAATAATACTTGAATGCGTTGTAGTGTCTGTTTGAAGGAAGCGATCGCCTACAAAAATATTTCCTCCTCTTCCCATAATTCCTATACTTCCCACACTCCCCTCTTTTACTCAATTAGATAACCTTCTACCGATATCGAAGTAAAAATTAAAACTAAGCACCCATTCCAGAATATCGCTTCAAACCTAATCGCCAAAATATTCTATTCAAACCTAAAAATAGCAAAAACCAACCGATAGTTGACAAAAATCCTCGTCCTAGATCTACAGGAACTCCCACTAAAATAGCAGCAGGAAAATTAATTAAATAAGGAAAGGGTGTTAGCAATACTATTTCTCGTATAGCTTCCGGAAATACTTCTAAAGGCGCAATATAACCAGATAAGAATAAATAAAACAGAAACCACAAATTTTCTAAAGCACTGGCTCTTTCCGTCCAAAAAGCAAACATTGCAAAGGTATATTGAATCACAAAACGCAGGGCAAATGCCATTACTGAAGCGATTATAAATAGTAATAAATTACCGAAATTTGGCAACCAAAACGCTTGAGGATAAAGTAGAAAAAATAATAAAATCAGAACTATTGCAAAAGGAGTCCGGGCTATTCTTTCTGAGATATGGCTACTGATATGGTGCCATACAGGATCTACAGGTTGTAATAAGCGTGGTGATAGCTTACCTTCAACTATCTCGCGCTCAAATTCCCAAATGACCCAAACCACCGATAATTGTCTAACAATAAATACCGCAATAAAGTAACGAGCAAAATCAACAGAGGTTAAACTAAAATTCCCTCCTTGAGCAGCTTGGCTCCAAACACCCATCAAAATAATTGGTAATGAGCCAGATAAAACCCAAAGAACTAACTCAGCCCGATATTCCAGCATGTAAGCATAGTAAACAGAGAGAAAAGTAGAAATTTTGTTACAAATTATTTTCATGTAATTCTTGTGGTGAAATATTTCCTCAACTGTGGCTGAAAAAAATAGATAAACTCAGCCTTTAGTCTTAAAAAATTGACTTTGGTATCTTCCTAATTGAATAAGTAATTATGATCTTCAATGCAAGCTTAAAAACTTCATGCTGAGAAAAATTCAAGCAGGGAAAAACTTCATACCTGGGGAAATAATGCTAAAGTTTTAAGCAAAAAAGCAGAAGCAAAAAAGCAGAATCCCAAAATTTTGATACAGAATTATATTACGCACAAAGATGTAGCAAACATTAAACACTCATAATTCCACCTTGGAAAACCCTCCCAATAACTTCTTCCACAGGAGGTTCTGTAACTGTTAAATCTACAACTTCTAAATCTGTTAATATCCGTCCAACAGCACGGGTTAAGTCATCTTGCTCGATCGCATAACAAGCCAAACGCCCTTCGACTTTTTTTAAGTCACCATAGGATTTAAGTTTTTCTTCCGGTACATCTCGCTCTAGTTCTATATAAACTTCCCTGTAGGGGGCAAATCTTTCCAGAAGTCCATCTAGACTGCCATCATACATCAATTCTCCTTCATGAATTAATAATACTCGCTCGCATAGAGCAGTAATATCTGCCATGTAGTGACTGGTTAAAAGCACTGTCGCCCGATAACGTCGATTATATTCGCGCAGAAAGTCACGCACTCCTACTTGAGCATTAATATCCAAACCTAAAGTTGGTTCGTCTAAAAATAAGACCTGAGGACGATGTAAAAGTGCAGCTAACAGTTCAGCTTTCATTCGTTCTCCTAAAGACAACTTCCGCACTGGTTGGGTAAGTTTTTCCTCTAGGGAAAGCATTTCAGATAATTCTCCGACCCTACGCTTAAATTCTTTTGCTGAAAGTTCGTAAACAGCAGCATTGATTCTTAAAGAATCTAGTGCGGGTAAGTCCCACAATAATTGCTGTTTTTGTCCCATTACCAAAGTAATTTGTCGGAGAAATTTTTCTTGGCGTTCGAATGGTGTTCTTCCACCAACGCGAATTTTTCCTTTCGAGGGATGAATTAACCCCGCGAGCATTTTTAGGGTGGTTGTTTTACCTGCACCATTCGCTCCAAGAAAACCTACCACTTCTCCTTGGTCGATTTCAAAGGAAATGTCTTGTACAGCGTTGATTTCACGATATTTACGCCGGAAAAAGTGATCGATAGTACCTTTAAGACCTGGTTCTTTCACAGCGACTGGATAAGACTTGCTCAAGTGTTGAGCAACAATAATAGACATAGATTTGAATTGGGAGATGCAGTACAAATAGTTGGAATCTATCTCCAATTCTTAATTTATTATTATTTTGGAATTAAATGCAGGGGAATACAAATAAATTGGTATAGATTATGGAAATATTTTTCTACGACCGGCATAATTTACCGCAAACGACCAGATCGTAAAATGCTAATAATTAACCATATACTCAGTAAACTAGCGGTAGCAAATAAAACATTACTAATAATAGAAAGCTGATTGGTTTTAGCATTACTAGAAACAATTGCTGCTCCCATAATCAGCGAACCTACTAATATACTAAAGGATAAACGGTTAGCTGCATCATCTGCTGTTCGACGCAAATTATCTAACCCTTTGAGTGATAAATTCCATTGCAAAGTTTCTGAGGTGACACGCTCAAGAACCAATTCTAATTGTCGGGGAGATTGCAAAGACAGACTTTTTAAATCTAAAGCTGTTCTCAACAGGGATCTTACGGGAGCATCGCCAAATAATTGTTGACGGAATAGATCTGTTATTAAAGGTTTAATTTCATCTAAAAAGTTAAGTTCGGGATTAAAGGAGCGGGCTAGTCCTTCTAAATTAGCAATTGTTTTTGCATACAAACCCATATTGCTGGGTAAACGAATTCTGTTATTCCGAGCTACTTGAAAAATTTCGTAAACTACCTCGGAAAAATTTAATTGAGATAAACTCAAGTTAAAGTATTTTCTTAATAATCGGTCGTAGTCAGCTTCCAAACGAGATAAATTTACTTTTTGAGAAACGTCTGATAACTGTAAAGTTAATTGGGCACATCGTTGAGCATCAAGATCGACAATTGCCAACAACATTTCAATCAATATTTGTTGCGTGCGGGGATCGAGTCTCCCCACCATACCACAATCTAACAAGGCAACACGACCGTCTTTGAGATAAAAAATATTTCCTGGGTGGGGATCGGCATGGAAAAAACCATCAATATATAATTGTTGTGAAAAAGCTCGAAATAGTAAAGAAGTAATTTCTTTACGTTCCGTAGTAGGGTCTTTGCCATTTTTATGATTTCCCAAATCAGCAGATAAAATTGGTCCTCCATCCAACCATTCCATTACCAATAATTTTGGTGTAGTCAATTCCCAATCAATTTCTGCTACTACTAACTTTTGGGGATCAAACCACTTACTTTGAGATAAATTACTCCTTAATTTATCGGTAAAACCAGCTTCGCGAGTAAAATCTAACTCATCTTCTAAAGCCTTACAAAACTCATCCGCAATTGTTTTAATTTCATAAATTTGACCAAAATCAGTTCTTGAGACTAGATCGGCGATTCCTTCAATTAAAGCTATATCGCGAGAAACAGTAATATCTATCCCAGGACGTTGTACTTTTAATGCAACTTCGCGACCATTTGCTAAAGTTGCGCGGTGTGTTTGAGCGATAGAACCTGCAGCTACAGGTATGGGATTGATAGTAGAAAATATTTCACTTAATGGTTTATTTAATTGTTTGCGAATAATGATTTCAACTTCTGACCAAGGTACTGGAGGAACTTCATCTTGTAAGGTTGAAAGTTCATCTATATATGCACCACTGAGTAAATCGGGACGAGTGGAAAGAAGCTGTCCTAGCTTAATATATACTGGTCCCAAATCTACCAAAATATTTTTTAAAACAGCTGGAGTCGGTAACTGAGGTCTATCGGCTTTACCACCAGTTAGTAATCGCCTCATATAGTCCCAGCCATTACGTAGTAAAACTTCAATAATTTCTCTTTGACGAGGAACTGTTTGGGTTATGAACATTGTGTTATCGGGAATTGGAAAGTGGGAATTAGGAATTGGGAAGTGGAGATTATTGATTAATAATTATTAACTGTAGCTCGTAAGGGTGTGGTATTAGCCATGAACTGCGAACTGCTAACTATTAAGTGATAAAAGTATTGGGGAACAAATATCAAAAATAAAATATATAGAGATTAAATATCATATATTTGGACATTTAATATTATTTTTCCTCTATTTAATTAGTTGATATTTAAGATGTACCCCAATTAACTTTACAAATCCCTCAACGGACTTAAATAAAAATTACATTTTCCACACGAAGATGGCTTATTTGCTAAATTATTAACAGAAGAATTAAGATTAATTTAAAAATAATTATTCTCATATCTTCTGCAAATTAACTATTTACAATAGCTTACAAAAGATGAGTAAATCGGGAATCCTCTTTGAGAGTTTTCAGTAACTGCTTAATTTCTTGAGTGCGCTCTTTTTTTACCATCAATGTCACGTTGCGATCGCGAACAATCACCACATCTTCTAAACCAATGGTAACAATAACATCATTTCTATCTGTGGCATAAACAATAGCTCCTTTAGTATCTAGGCCTACATGGTTAGCTAATTCTACATTGGAAGTATTTTCAGTTTTTAGTAAACGCTCAATAGCATTCCAGTCACCTAAATCATCCCAGCCAAATTCTGCAGGTAAAACATACGCTAGACTGGTTTTTTCCATTAAGGCATAGTCTATACTTTTTTTAGGTAATTGCGGATAAATACTCGGACCATTTTTCTCTAGTGGCTCGATAATTTCAGGAGCATGTTTGTGAAGTTCGTTGAGGACAACACCTGCCCGGAAAACAAACATTCCGCTATTCCAACTAAAGCGTCCTGTAGATAAAAAAGTTTCTGCAACTCGGCGATCGGGCTTTTCAGTGAAGCGGTTAACATGATAAGCTGGCAAGTTATTAAAACTACCCGTATTTTCTCCCTGCTCGATGTAGCCGTAACCAGTAGATGGAAAAGTAGGTTTGATCCCCAAAGTGACTATGGCATCTTTATTGCTTGCAAGTTCAATTGCAGCATCTAAAGTACCAGCAAACTTATCTAAATCGGCAATCCAATGGTCCGCGGGAAAAAAACCAATGATTGCATCTTCTCCGTAGCGTTTTTTAATTTCCAAGCTCGTCCAAGCAACCGCAGCAGCTGTGTCCCTTCCTTCAGATTCAACCAGTAAGTTGTCGGATGGTAATTGGGGTAACTGTTCCCTGACTCCTTTTGCTACCACTGCAGCAGTGATGACCCATAATGAGTTCCAATCTCCTGCAAGTGTTAGTAATCTATCTGCAGTTGATTGTAGTAAACTGCGAGAACCACCATCCAAACATAAGAATTGCTTGGGGCGTTCTTTGCGACTCAAGGGCCAAAAACGTTCGCCTTTTCCACCAGCAAGAATTACAGGAAAGAATGGTTTAGTCATATTTTCATAAATACATTATTGAGGAACACTACAAGTTTACTGTGACATTAAGAACTGGCAACTTTTATTGCTTTAACATAACTTTTAGGGAGTGGTAGAGTGGGGAGTTAGTTGTGATTGACCAAATAAAAAGTAGAGTAAACCAAAAAGTATCTCAGTCATCTGAGGTATCAAGCAAGACAAGTTTTTACACAGAAGATAAAACTACCGTTAAAGCTAGTTCTATTCCCAGCCAGCTTTATCATCGTTTGGGTTTAAGAATACCTAAATGGTTATTTTGGTTTATGACTGGTGTTGTTGGGGTTACTTTGTCGGGCTTATTAGCATCAACTCTGGCATTGTGGACACCCCTATGGAGTGACATCGATCGTACCGAAGATGAATTGGGATGGGCTGGCGATCGCGCGACTTCCTCACCACTACCAGGGGATTTATGGAACAGTATCTCCGAATACCAATTCATTAAACCAATGAACATTTTAGTTTTGGGGATTGAACCGGTGAAGGGTGCAGTGGATGGTTCTGCCGATAGTTTTGGTGGTAAAAGTGATGCAATGTTACTTTTACGTATCAACCCTAACGAACAGAATAAAAATATTCGGGTATTATCTATCCCTAGGGACACAATGATTTCGATTCCTGAGCAGGGTCTAACTAAAGTATCGGAAGCAAACAATCAAGGTGGTCCTGTTTTAGCTGCAAGGGTAATAAGTCGAACTTTAAGTAATGCTCCAATTGACCGTTACATTCGCATTTCCACTAGTGGTTTTCGTCAATTGATAGATCGCTTGGGTGGTATAGAAGTATTTGTTCCTAAAACAATGGTCTACCGAGATCGAACTCAGGGTTTATCCATTAATTTGGTTAAAGGTTGGCAAAATTTAAATGGAGACCAAGCCCTGGAGTTCGTTCGCTACCGAGAAGAAGGTAAGGGAGATCTAGGAAGAGTACAACGACAACAAGCATTATTAAAAGGGTTGCGGCAACGTCTTTCAAGTCCTACGGTGTTGCCTGAATTACCCCAGTTAGTTCGCATGATGGATAAACATGTTGATACTAATCTCAGGCTTGAAGAAATGATGGCATTGGTTAATTTTGCACTTAACTTGGAACGAGATAAGTTCGAGATGACAACTTTGCCAGGAATATTTAGTCGTTTGAGTCGCGATCCCGATAGTTATTGGTTAAGTCTTAATGGTAGAGCGGATTTATTGGAAAAATATACTGGTGTGAATATATCGGGTATTAGATCTGATTCTCGACCTTTGAAAAAGCTGAAAGTTGCCATTCAGAATACAACTGGTAAACCACAGTTAACTAAACAACTAATTAATTCTTTAAAACAAAAAGGATTTACACAGATTTATACTGCGGAAGAATGGCCAGATCCCCATGCTAAAACTCAAATCATCATTCAGAAAGGAAATAAAAGAGCTGGGAAACAATTGCAAAAAATCTTAGGTACGGGAGAAATAGAAGTATCATCTGCTGGTGATATTCAATCAGATATTACCATTCGGATTGGTCAAGATTGGTCACAATAATTTGACAACTTTGCGATTCACACTACAATTTACAATTCAAATTTATAAGAACTAGTCTAAACCTAAAACTCCTAGCCTCGATGCAGGAGATATAGGCAAGGCAGCACTTTTAAATGCTTCTTTAAATGTTTACACTGTCTTCCACTAGCATTTTCGCATAATTTTGACTACTAAAATTATGGCAGGTTAAAACCTGCTATTAGTATTCATCCCCGGGCTAATAGCTTGCGTGTCGTAGGCATAGACCGGGGTTTTCTCCATAATTATTATAAAATTTTGTTGACATCTCCCTTGGTTAAAAACACAAGGGATTGTGACAGACGCGTAAACTTGACCATCTTTATAAGCCAGTGCTTATGCGGGAAATGTGATAGCCGCAAACCTCCTTTCTTCTAGTATTTAGGCGGCTTAAGTCTATCTACTTCACTTGCAATGGTGCTACGCAGATCGCCTCTGTAATAAACTTTTACCAAAGCCTTATAAAATCTGAGTCGGTTACAGAGACATCGCATGAAGGTGTAAATCTTGTTTATGAGGGGATGTCAAATAATGCTTGAACCAACAACTTGCTAAACGAGCAACTTCATCCAATGCACCTGGTTCCTGAAATTGATAAGTTGCTCCTGGAATTACCTCTAATTGTTTCTTGGGTGTCTGAATTTTTGTCATCGCATCTTCACTCACGGTAATTGCTGAAATATCACATCCACCGACAATCATTAGTGTCGGAGCTTGCACATAGGATAGAACCTTAGATTCCAGATAAGTTTCTCCACTACGAGAAACTAATGCTTCAACAACTGTTGGACGTTGTGCTGCTGCAAGTAATGCAGCGCCTCCAGCGACACAATCACCAAAGTAACCAATTTTCAGATTATTAGTGATGGAATTATCAATTAACCAGTCAGTGATACAGACTAATCTTGTTGCGAGGAAAGTAATACTATTACGGAAATGAGCAGTTCTCAGATCGATTGCTTCCTCCTCTTTTGTTAATAAGTCAACTAGTATAGTTGCAAGTCCTCCACTCTGACGTAAAATATGGGCAAGATAACGATTGCGAGTGTTGTAGCAACTACTAGCGCTACCATGGGCAAAGATAACTATCCCCTGGGAATCCTCAGGTAAAACAATTTCAGCTTGTAAACTAATTGAACCCAGCTTCACTGAAACTAGTTTTTCCTCAACATCGTATAAAAAATTTCGAGTCATTTGGACACCCTCTTACAAGTTTTTGATGCGTAGTTAGTATTAAAGTAATTACTTTTAAGTCGTTAAATTTACCCCTTGCACTACAATTTTCTATATCTACGCGGTAAGCATTACTGAAGATTTCTCTAGCAATTCATGTACTTGCTTGTCACTTGTTTGGGAAAAATCATCATAATATAAGCCGACAGCATAAAAAGGTTCGGGAGTTGCCAAACATATTACTTTATCGACTTCTGCCCTTAATTGTTCGTAGACTGTTGCTGGTGCGACAGGAATAGCTACTATTATTTCCTTGGGTTGTTGTTCTTGTAGTATGGCGATCGCAGCCCGTACCGTTGAGCCCGTAGCAATGCCGTCATCTACAAGGATTACTGTACAGTTACGTACATTCAGCGACGGACAATGACCTCTATAGGAACGAGCGCGCCTTCTTAATTCTCGTAATTCTTTACTAGCAATTTTGTCAATTATCTTACTATCAATTTCCCAGTCATTTAAAACACTATAATTGAGTACTCGAATTCCATTAGGTGCAATCGCACCCATCGCTAATTCCTTATGATGTGGTACCCCAAGTTTTCTAATGATGCAGATATCAAGCGGGATGTTTAATGATTTTGCGACCTCAAATCCTACTGGAACTCCACCACGGGGTACAGCCAGCACAATTGTATCTAGGCGATTTGCATAGGCTTTAAGTCTTTGAGCGACTAGCTTCCCTGCTTTTGTACGATCGCGGAATTTAATTGTCATTAATCTCACCCCCTTAACATGAAGAGCACTGGCTTTACCCCACAAAATGTAATTACATGAGACAACAACTCTAATTTTTGTCCCTCAGTACTTCAAACCATCGAACCCATCTTATATTTATATAAAAAACGTGAGGAACTTGTGAGGACTTACCACATTATTCTCTCCTCAAGGAATAGCTCACAAATTCCTTAGATTTTTGACTTAAATTTAAATTAGATAGTTTCAAAATATTATTTGATTACAAACCTATAAAACACTGATTCAAAACCATCGAGTAAAAGGCATTAAGCGCAGAATATTAATTCCAGAATATTGATTCCACAAAACTTCTGGCAATTTTTACATAGGGGGTTACATGAATTATTTGACAAACCCATTTTCCGGGAAACCTAAAACCTTGGAAAGCAGTTTGCTTCTTCCTTTGATTAATGTTGTCTTGCTACCAGGGATTACATTACCTGTCATGGTTGTTAGATCGCACTCTGTAGGAGTAGTAGAAGCTACAGCATTAACATCACACAAGCAATTAATAATTGCTGGAGTTCGACCAGAATCGCGGCAAAGATTAGAAAAAAACCAAAAAGCTGAAATTGAAAGCTTGGAGGAGATTTATCCTGTTGCAACCTTAGCAGTAGTTCAACGCGTAATACGCTTACCAATGGCAGGAGGTATTCAAGTTATCCTTAGAGGGATAGAGAGAGTTTGTATCGACAAAATACAAATAACCAATCGTATTTGTGAAACTAATTACCACCGACTACCACAACTACATCAAGATAATACTTCTGAGCTTGAAGGAAAATCAGCAGCTAAGGTAGAAGCATTAGTCGGAGCAATTAAATCCCAATGGAGAGAAATAGCTACTTCTGATTCTACTTTTCCCCAAGAAGTTTTAGCTTTCTTGCAAGATAATGATAACCCAGCTCTATTGGCTTATCAAAGTAGTATGCTTCTCCCCCACGATCTCGATAAAATTCAAGGATTACTGGAAGAAGAAAATCTCGAACAACTTCTTAGAAAGGTACTTGCAGATTTGAGCCAAGAAGTAGAAGTTCAACGCCTACAAGGTCAAATTCTAGGCGAAACCAAAAAAGAAATCGATCTACAACAACGAAAATTCTTTCTGCGCGAACAATTGAAGAAAATTCAACAAGAGTTAGGGGAAGGTAAATCGGAAACTCAAGAAATTGAAGAATTACGAACCCGTATAGCTACAACTCAGTTACCCGGTTGTGTAGATAAGCAAGCAAAACGAGAATTATCGCGTCTAGAAAGAATTGGTAATGCTTCAGCAGAAGGGGGCGTAATTCGCACATATCTTGACTGGCTATTAGAAATGCCTTGGAACCAAACAGTCCAAGATAATTTAGAATTAAAGAATGCCAGAGAAGTTTTGGATGCCGACCACCACGGTTTAAGTAAAGTAAAAGACCGCATTATTGAACACTTAGCAACATTTAAACTCAAACAGAAACCCATAAAAAAAGATAAACCAGAGGTGAAAGTTACTAACTCCGACTTTCCCAGGAGTATTGCTTTTGGTACGGTTTTATGTTTTGTCGGACCACCGGGAGTAGGTAAAACTAGTCTGGGGCGCTCCGTTGCTCGGGCTTTAGGTCGCCCATTTGAGCGTATTAGTTTAGGTGGGTTGCGTGATGAAGCTGAACTACGGGGTCATAGGCGTACTTATGTTGGTGCAATGCCAGGTCGTATTGTCCAAGCTCTACATAGATCTGGGGTGAAAAATCCAGTCATTATGCTAGATGAGTTGGATAAAGTTGGTATGGACTATCGCGGCGATCCGGCTTCGGTATTATTAGAAGTTCTTGACCCACAACAAAATTACTGCTTCCGCGACCTCTATTTAGATTTAGATTTTGACTTATCCCAAGTATTTTTTATTGGTACTGCAAATGATTTATCTAAAGTTGCTGCACCATTACTCGATAGATTAGAAATTATTGAACTGTCGGGTTATTCTGAAGAAGAAAAATTAGCCATTGCCCAAAAATATTTGCTACCACGCCAGATTGAAAAAGCTGGACTTCCTGAAGATGCAGTGCAAATACCTTCACAAACCCTTAGGCTAGTAATTAAAAATTATACCCGCGAAGCAGGAGTTCGAAGATTAGAGCAAAATTTAGGTACTCTTTGCCGTAAAGTTGCAGTACGTCATGCATCAGGTGATACTAATTCTGTAGTTATCGATCCAGAACAGTTAGAAGACCAACTAGGAGCAAAAGTCTTCTTAGGAGAACAGATGCGAAAGTCACCTCAATCGGGTGTCGCTTGTGGTCTAGCTTGGACTTTGGCTGGTGGGGAAGTTTTGTTTGTGGAGGCAGTGACATTATCACAAGGTAAAGACCTTGTGCTGACTGGATACCTGGGTGAAGTCATGGAAGAATCTGCTCGCATTGCTTATTCCTATGTTTGGTCAAATGCAGCTTTATTGGGTATTGATACCACTGTTTTTCAAACCAATGGCCTACATATTCACGTCCCAGCCGGCGCAGTTCCTAAAGATGGGCCCTCTGCTGGTGTAACAATAGTAACTGCAATTGCTTCTTTATTAATGGATTGTGCTGTGCGAACAGATACAGCAATGACCGGGGAAATCAACCTGAGCGGCGAAGTCCTTCCCATTGGTGGAGTTCGAGAAAAAGTTTTAGCCGCTCGTCGTGCTGGTATTAAGAGGGTAATATTACCTCAACAAAATGCTAAAGACTTAGTAGATGTTCCAGAAGATGTTAGCAAGCATCTAGAATTTATCTTTTGCGATCGCATTGACCAAGTTCTTGAAAATGCTTTGCTGCAGCCATTTAAGAGTTGATAAATTATTGTATCAGTGTTGCTTCTGGAGCAGGTGCCGATGTCGTAGAAAGTTGGAGCGGATCGTAGCCAAGCTGTCGGGCAATGCTTTCTCTAGCTAACATGCGATATTCCCAAAAATGTTCTCCAGCAGCACATAATCCCAGGTACATATTGAGAAGCTGCGGTTTTCTCAACAGGACAATCAAGAGTTGATACCAAAACTGCCACCGAATTTCAGGACGGCGAATGCCTTGGTGCCAAATAAGTTGAGTGATAAACCGCATCCTCTTACTTAAAGAAAATTGCATCATGTGTTTTTGATTTTTCAAAGAACAAATCTTAAGACATTGCTGTAAACAGCGTCTGAGATAGTTTCGAGGCTCGTACAGTATCCAGAAGCCTTCGACATATTCTTTAGTAATATCTGCGATGGGGCGTGTTGGGACAAAATTCATTATAGTATTCTGGTCGCCTGTCAGATGACCATTGCCCTCAATTAAGCGTTGCTCTTTTTTTAACCGCTCCCAGAGGGCGGTATTGGGTAGAGCTTGAAGGATGCCCAACATAGGTTGAGGAATGTTAGTTTGTTCGATAAACTCTTGTATGCGATCGCCCGCCCCGGAACGTTCTCCATCAAAACCAAGAATAAATCCTGCATAAATAAGCATTCCTGCATCATTGATTTTGTTGCAAGCTTCCACAAGGGGGTTACGGGTGTTTTGCAGTTTTCGAGTAACTTGTAAACTATCCTGGTCTGGGGTTTCGATACCGAGGAAGACTGCATAAAAGCCTGCTTCACCCATCAGTTGAAGTAATTCATCATCCTCTGCCAGATTGACTGAGGCTTCCGTAATAAAAGTAAAGGGATAGTCGTGCTGCTGCATCCAAGGAATCAATTCTCTCAGGAAGCGTTTGACATTCCTCTGATTACCAATAAAGTTGTCATCCACAATAAAAAGTGAACCACGCCAACCTAAGTTATAAAGGGTTTGTAACTCAGCAAGAGCTTGTTCCGGTTCTTTCGTACGGGGTTTGCGACCATAAAGAGAAATGATGTCACAAAATTCGCAGTTGAAGGGACACCCACGGGAAAACTGGATTGCCATCATCAAGTAGGCAGAACGTTCAAGCAGGTCAAAGCGTGGCATTGGGCTTTGGGTAACATCCGGCTTTTCAATAGAGCGGAAAATGCCCTTGGTTTCACCTTGACAAAGTGCCTCAAGAAATAAAGGAACCGTCATTTCGCCTTCATCCAGAATCAGGAAATCAGCTCCAGCATCCAACGAATCTTGAGGGACAGAGGTGGGATAGGGTCCACCCACTGCAACTTTCTTTCCCAACTGGACTGCTTTATGAATCAACCGGTGGAAATCCTGCTTCTGTACAATCATGGCTGAAAGAATCACCAGATCGCACCACTCCCAATCTGCTTCAGTTTCACAAGCGACATTGCGATCGCGAAATCGAATCTCCCAATCTTGTGGTAAGAGTGCTGCAACCGTAATAATTCCCAAAGGTGGAATTACTGCCTTCAGTCCAGCAATCTCCATGAAGCGATCGTAAGACCAAAAGGACTGGGGAAATAGAGGATAGAGTAGTAGTATTTTCATAATAACCTCGCGGTAGCAGAGCCTGCAGTATCGCCGTTGCCTCTGTAAACCCAGTCTTTCAAAAGCGAATAACTTAGGAATGTGGATTAAATAAAGTA
>JGI1201J43222_100172_pt1 | contig 21722 bp, 13 predicted proteins | sample MastesBC008_FD_43222 | JGI IMG/M metagenome (IMG submission 43222) | reverse complement strand
GAGTGAAGAAGGCAGAGGGCAGAGGGCAGAAGGCAGAAGGGAGCAATATGGTAGGGGCTTCCAACCCGCTACCAATTGCAGGCCACCAAATTTTAAATTTGGTGGGGGCCTTAAACCCTTGCTCCCTCCGGTCGCCAGAAGCTCTACGGCACCGGCCTTCTGCCTTCTGCCTACGAACTTCTGCCTTTCCTGGTAAAAAGTCCCTAACCGAACTCAAGTAAAGTAATTATTCGCCAATTCAGGATTTAAAGCTATATATATCGGAAGTTTTACAGCTTTAATGTTGATGATTCTCAAGCTCTATTCTCTTGAATACAGTCCTTAAATCCGTAACCTAAAGCTTCATATCACAAGCTTCAGATTACAGATAAAGCATGTAGTTAAAATCACTTAAAACCAAACTAGTATTTTCTACTATACAAGGCAGTATGGAGTATAATGCGTGAGAAAAAGTTGATACATGCCGGTACTTATACTGTCTATGCAATTAAGAAGATGATAAGGCTTATTTCCTTGTTGGGAATTGTGATTTTTATTTTATCCAAGTTTTTTTTCAAAAATTTAGATAAGTGTAGTTTGAAAGAGGGTTTACGCTCTAAAAAATCCAGAATTGCCAGAAATAGTTTAGTGAAAGTAAGTAATCGATGGGAATGAGCAAGCAACTAGGTAAACGTTTCCTGGGGTTTGTGTTTGGATCTAAACCTTCCCTCAGCAAGGATTACAGAGAATTAGTAGCTGCTTCTAGCGTTACATTTTGTATTTTACTGTTACGTTCCCTGGGTATATTTGAACCCTTAGAATGGAAAACTTTAGATCATTTTTTCCAACTGCGCCCCGAGGAAAAACCCTCATCACGTATTACTATTGTCACAATTGATGAAGCCACCATCAAAGAACCTGGATCTTGGCCAATTAAAGATGAAATAATTGCTGACTTACTCAACAGAATTAACCACTATAAGCCACGGGCTATTGGTTTGGATATCTACAGGGATATACCTATAAAGCCGAGAAATGAAGAATTAGTGGAGGCTTACAAGTCTATTCCAAATCTAATTGGAACTGAGTTGTTATCGGCTAACAAAAATAGTCGGGTTTTTCCACCGAGAGAATTAAGTCAGAAAGGAAAAATTGGTTTTAATAATATTCTCACAGATGCAGATGGTAAAACCCGGCGAGCTTTATTGTATTGGCATATCAATAAGCAAAAACATCAAAGTTTTGCCTTGAAGTTAGCTTTGACCTACCTTAAATCAGAGGGTATTACCCCCAAAAAAGTAAAAAATGACAAAGATGCTTTAAGGCTGGGTAGAGCAATATTTCGACGTTTTCAGTCTAATGATGGTGGTTATGCGGGGGAGAATGATAGGGGTTATCAAATCTTATTTAATTTTCCTAAGCCACCTTGTCCAAAATCTGAAATAAAAACAAAATACTGTGATTTTCATTTCGATCGAGTACCTTTTGAAGATTTGCGCAACTCTCGAGCACCAAAAAAATTGTTCACAAATCGGATTGTTTTAATTGGTTACGTTGCATCTAGTATCAGCGAACCATTTTTAATTCCCTATTCTAAAAATTCGACAAGACCTGGTAAAAGAATAACTGGAATTGAATTACAAGCCTATTTTATTAGCGGATTGATTCAATCAGCGATGACCGGGAGACCGCAAATACAAGTTTGGTTTAAGCTCACAGAATACATATTTATTTTCTTCTGTGCTTATGTCGGTGCTTTCATAAAAAACCGGATTTACTATTCTCCACATTGCTTCGTTGGATTACTGTGCTTATGTCTGATATTATTTGCTGGCTCTTATATTAGTTTTATTTTTGGTTGGTGGATTCCAGTAATACCAGCTTTATTTGCCTTACTTGGTTCAGCTGTTGTATTTACATACCAAATTGCTCAAATTCAAAACGAATTACAACGTTCCAAAGAATTTTTAGCTCAAGTTATTAACTCAATTCCCGATCCGGTTTATGTCAAAAACAGCAAATATCAATGGGTCGTCTTAAACGAAGCCTTTTGTCGTTTGATTGGTCACCAAAGAGAGGAATTACTAGAAAAATGTGAACATGAGTTTCTTCCTGAGGATGAAGCAAATATATTTCGCCAACAAGAGGAACTAGTTTTTTATAGTCGACAACCTCAAGAACATGAAGAGAAAATTACCAGTGCCAATCAAAAAACTCATTTACTTGCCACTAAGCGATCGCTACATAGAGACGGCGCTGGTAATTTTTTTCTAGTTGGCGTGATTCACGATATTACGGAACGCAAGCGCTTAGAAGAAGAACTTAAGCACAAAGCAGAAGAGTTATCTCGCCACAATAATGAATTAAAGTCCAAAGAAAATGACTTACGGTATTTGGCTTACCATGATCCACTTACAGGTTTACCTAACCGGAAATTTTTTACAGAACAATTACAAGAATCTGTGAATTGGGCAAAAACTAGTAGTTTATTGCTGGGGCTGTTGTTTATTGATTTAGATGGCTTCAAACAAGTTAATGATACTTTTGGACATGAATTAGGCGATCGCTTGCTATTGTCTGTTAGTCAGCGCTTAATTAGTTGTTTGCGTGGTAGCGATATAGTTTCTAGATTAGGTGGTGATGAATTTACCGTAATTTTGCGGGCTATACCAACTGTAGAAGTTGCAGCCAAAATAGCCCAGAAAATTCTTGCTGCAATGAATGAATCAATAATTCTTGAAGGTCATATTATCAAAATTTCTGCCAGCATAGGCATTAGTATTTATCCTCTCAATGCCGAAGATTCTCAAACTTTGATTAAACAAGCAGATACGGCGATGTATCGAGCCAAAGAATTGGGTAAAAATTGTTATAGATTTCTTGGAAAAGAAGAATGGCAATTGAAGGTTAATTAACAGTCCTAGAATACTGACTACTCCTATCCTGGTGGAAAATTATCTAATTTAGTGAGAGAGGAAAGTGTGGGAAGTGTGGGGGAGTTAGGGAGTGTGGGAAAAAAGAGAAATTTTTATAGGCGATCTTAGGGCGGGAAGGTAGTAGCAGACATTTGGCAGATAAACAAAATTGCTGTTGATCGAGAATAATCAGTAGAGTAACGTGTTAGCAGAACTTACAACCTGAGGTTAGTATCGTTTTACGCCTACCATGAACATTATTTTCTATAAGTAAATAGGAATTTTAGACTATCAATAATAAAGTTTTCTGCGGGCTTGGAAATAAGTATCTAAGTCCCAATTTGCCTGCGTAGTTAAGTCCTACGTAGTTAAGTCCTAATTTACCCGCATAGAAAGGACAGGCAAAATATTCCATCAGATTGCGCTTAATACTGAGAATTACCTTCACCAGACAAATTATTTTTTCGCACTATTCCGGAATCGTATTCTGTTTAAGTGTATTTACAGGGGAAGTTTTTTTGTCAGAGACAAAATGGACAATATAAACCGTAAAGTAAAAAAATATATGTTGTAGAGGCTAAAACAGTAAATATACTTACGTGCAAACGGTGAAAAAGTAACATTTATTTGAAAATTACAATCAAATGTATGTAAATTTTAATTAATTTTAATTAAGTTTGAGACAGTGTATATACATATTTTTTATCGGAAATTGTCACTTAAAAGACACTATGTGCTTTCTGAAAACATTAAGCTTATCTAAAGATTATTGAGCGTGGGGTTTGACACTCTGGGTAAAACAATACATAAGCAGAAGATTGAACGAGCTTTTAATTACGTATATTTACTTTGTTGTAAGTGATTTTTGATGCCATAAAAAATAATTTGCATCCCATGACCTTACGTATAAAAGTAGAGTAATTTTACGGAGTTTGAGATATGATTTTATAAAGATTTAACTTTTATCCACAAAAGCCGGCACGTAGGCGGAAATAAAGTACAAAATGCTTGCTCGACACCTAACAAAAGGGAACCTAAAAGATGTTTGCGGAAACTAGATTTATCAGTGCCAGTGTAATTGTACTGTTGCTTGGAGTACAGCTAGTAACTCCCAAAATTTCCCAAGCGATAGCAAACCTCACAGATCTGACTCTTTATGGTCCCAAAGCTGTAGCAAGTCATGGCACAGCAAAAACAAGATCGCATCATTTCAGCAAAAATAACGAACTAGATGAAGAATTCCAGCCACCAGATTACGGTGGTCCTGACAGCGAAAGGGGTAGTGGAAGCCGTTGAATGCTTCAAATGAACTGAATAAGAGCCTTGAGATGTTCAATTATTCCATAGTCATAATATTTAGAGTGATGATTTCCAATATCGATCTTCTTTGACCAATGTGTGAGCTTTCCACTTCGGATCTGTTTGGGGAAAATCAAGACGATAATGTCCTCCTCGGCTTTCGGTTCTGAAAGCAGCACTTTGAAGAATTAATAGTGCTATGTCAAGTAGATTTTGAGTTTCTGCCCATATTTGCAAATGTTTTTCTACTGTACTAGGTAATTTAAAGGTTGCACCTTGCAGGGGCTGCAAAGATGATAAAAATTTGCTCAAATCCAAATTAGCAAAATCTTTTTGCCAGGCTTTAACTGTTAATATTGCTTCTTCTAAGCGAGATTCTTCTCGGCATATACCCGCACTTCGCCAAACTAATTTGGGTATATTCTTCCTTATAAATTCCAAATATTCTTCCTGTGGTTTCCATGTATCATTATCAGCAGTATATTCTTTACTAGAGAAAGATGTTCTTTCTCCTTGATTTATGGTCTGAGTGTTTATCTGCGGAGAATTGCTACTTTGAGAAGGCTGAAGTTTTGCCATTTGCCTACCAAAGACTATACATTCTAGCAAGGAATTACTGGCCAGACGATTTGCACCGTGTACTCCGGTGCTAGCAGTTTCTCCTACTGCATATAATCCTTCAATTGAGGTTCTATTCATCATATCTGTGAGAATGCCACCCATCCAGTAATGAGCAGCTGGTGCGACAGGAATGGGCTCGCTAAAAACATCTATACCCCACCGTTCACAGACTTTGATGATATTGGGAAAACGCTGTCGAATTTTTTCTTTAGGTATGGGGCGCATATCTAGCCAAACATTGGCGATGGCGGGATCTGCTGCAGTTTTCTGTAAATGATTAAAAATAGCTCTGCTGACTACATCCCTGGGAGCAAGTTCTCCTTTGATGTGATAATCAAAAACAAAACGTTTTCCTTGATCGTCAACCAAATGCCCTCCTTCACCTCTGACAGCTTCACTAATTAAAAAACGATCTGCACCAGTTTTAGTCAAAGCTGTAGGGTGAAATTGAACAAATTCTAAATCTCTAAGAACTACTCCCGCACGCCAAGCCATGGCGACGCCATCACCAGTACTAACTGCGGGGTTGGTTGTTTGAGCAAATACCTGACCCCCACCTCCGGTGGCTAAAACTACTGAATCAGCTTGGATCCATTGAATTCGACCTTGATAGAATAAGCTAATACCTCGAACCTGTTTTCCTTGCGGTTTTAGCCACAAATTTAAAGCTAATGCTTTTTGAATAACTTGAATATTGGGTCGACGCAGAACTTGAGCGGTCAAAGTATTGACAACTTCTCGACCAGTAGTGTCAGCTGCGTGCAGTACTCGGTGTCGGGAGTGAGCTGCTTCTAAAGTTAAGGCTAAAGTTTTACCATTTCGATCGAAAGCGACACCTAAATTAACTAGAGAACTAATACACTCAGGTGCTTGGTGGGCTAAGAATTCTACAGCATCAACATCACATAATCCAACTCCTGCTTGGATTGTATCTTCAACGTGAAGAGCAGGCGAATCATCTGTAGAAATAGCAGCAGCTATACCACCCTGTGCCCAGTCACTAGCAGAGATGGAAATAGTTTCTTTAGTAATTAAGCCGATTTTTAATTTTTTATTCATGCACAGTGCTGTATAAAGTCCAGCCGCGCCTGCGCCAATTACTAAAACATCAAAATTAGTGGAAATGTTTTCCTGACTCAAAGTATACAAAAGGTTGAATTTAAAAAAGTTAGAGACAAAAAAGACGTTGAATCTAAAAAAGATTGAATTAACAAAAACTTGAATTTAAAAAGGTTTGGACATTTGGTTATTTTCTAGGAGAGAGTTGGAAATTAATATTTACATCCCTTTACCTTATTCTGTAGTTTCAACATCTTGTAAGTACAACATTTTGTAAGTACGATACTTCCTCAACTGAACTTATACTATTCGGGACTTAAAAAATTTCCCATTTTTCTATCAACACAGATACGTATATTAATCGCACTTATGGAAGCTTCTGATAACCCGGACATATCTCCTTCTCAATATAGGATGATTACAATACAAGGTGGTATTAATAATGATTACAAGCTTGATAAAAACTGTGTTACTTACGAACTCTAATCTTCCGAATAGTTTTGGGTTATGACATATGAATAAAAAAGTTCGGACTTACGCGAATAAAACTGGAATATAAACTCTCAGTGCGTAAGTCCGTTCGAGAAAGAAGAAAAACAATTTAATCAAACAAACTTCAATCAAATAAACTCTAATTAAATAAATTTGAATACTTGTTTTTATCTTCTTCCAATCAAATAAATATCTCGCACTTTTTTGAAAGAACCTTATATTAAGTCTCTCATTGACTTATCTGTAAATACCGTTATTAAACCGGTCAGCTCCCTCGTTAAAGATAGCTTCGCTTTTTGTCACTGTAAAATCATCCAAATGAGATTGCAGTAATTGTTTTTGACGATTGCTCAATCCAGAAATATCTAAAACATCTTCTACATTTTCATAAGGAGCGTTAAGAATAACTTTCCGAGCTAAAGTCGGATAGAATCCCGGATATTGCTGGAAAGCTCGCACATTAGTGTTATTTAAATCTATTTTGTCACCATAAACATCTGGTAATTTAGCATCAGCACGATTACGCAAACGAGCTATTTGAACTCCTAAGGTTGGTGTGGATTGGTTAAACATTGTGCTCCTTAGATCGATTGCATGGGCTTGGGGAGCAAATCCCAACCATCCAAAACATCCTATCAGCAAACTAAAAACAGTTAATACACGCGCTAATAGTTTCACGATTCTTCTACCTCTTTCCATCGGACAAAAACCAAAATTTCAAAAATCAAAACTCTTTATTAAGAGCGGCTCAAGTAATAGCAATTACTATTTGCCAAGATTCCCCAAAATACGCCATGAGGAATGCAGTAACTGATAATTGTTCGTTGATTCAAGTTTGACGAACATACAGTACTCATTCACAACCAATATACAGCGTATTAATATCTACAATACTTGCCGCTATTAGCTTTTAACTTATTTTTGTCAAAAATTATCAAAATTTATGCTCAGACTTTTAAATTTACAGTCTTTTTCAGACATGCATATTTAAGTCAAAATTTCAAGCAATAACGGCAGCTAGTAGAAATAAAGCATCTACTAAAATTGTACTTAAAACTGCACCACTAAAAGCATAGTAGTGACTTTCTGGTTTCCGTAAAGGTATTACTCCAAGTATTAACAATATTGTAGCTAAAATAAATGCCCAGCCTTGTCCCCAAGGTGTCTGTACTTGTGCTAAAGCGCTTTGCAATATTGGTCTGACTAAATCTGGCTCAACCTGCATTATCTGTCGCCAGTGTGGAATCAAACCTACCAAATAAAAATATACATCTGTGAGTGCAGTGCCCAGTAAAGAACCTAAATAAAACCAATTACCTATTTTGCCCCAATTTCGATACGCACACCATAAAGCAAAAGGTAAACCAATAGATTCTACCGGTAAATGCCATAAAGGTTCCCAACGTAACCAACCCCAGTAAATCGAACCAGCTAACCAACTCCAGCTGAAACCTATCAGCAAATCACCCCATAAATAGGTGCTGTAACGGGACATTAACAATTTACCCAACCAAACCCAAAATCCCGTCAAGGCTAAACTCACCCAAGGTAGCGATCGCACTAATGGTGCTTCTATAAATACTGGCACTGATACCAAAAATACTGAAAAAGCAAATACTAGCCAAATTCCCCTAGAACTGAATTTATTTGTAAAGCCTACAACCAGGGGAGAAACTATTCCCTTATCCATGATTTCTTCCTTATCCTCACATTCCTCACAAATTTTTTCCTTGAAAATTTTTTCTTCAAAAGAAGAGAATCGAGCACCAGAGGATGAAAAAAATGTATTGTTAATCAATTTTTTAATATTTGTTACTTAACTTTACTTTATGTAATCTAAGATATCATAATCGAAAATGCCCCCAGGGGGCATATTTATGTTACCTCAACTACGCTTTTTTTCAACAAAAAACCCAAAATAGGCACAAAAAAAAGCAAATTTTAGTCAAAAAAAATACTTATTAAAAATATTGAGAAGAGTAGTTTTGCTAACAAAAATAAGGTTTAAATTAAACTTTGTTACCAGTTCAGATCGAAATATTTAGTGCGAGATTTTTTAAGACTTCAGAAAGTATAAATAAAAAGTAAAAATACAAGTAAATAAAAACTGTAAAAGCAGGTATTCTGGAGCGAGAACAGGGTTTGATTCTGAGGCAAGTTCGATATCGCCTTGCTACAAAGCTTTGGAAACTTATTTCCTGGAAGCAGACGATGACACCCAAATTTACAATCGCGAGTAACTTTTATTGAAGTGAGTAATTAGATGGGTATCTCAAAACGTATATTTTTTCCTATATTGACGGCTTTATCTGCAATTTTATCGGTTGCTATCTTTTCTCTTCCGGTTTTAGGTTCTGAAACAACTGCTGTTGCAACAACAACCCAAATGAATATTTGGCAAGCAATTGTTTTAGGGTTTGTTCAAGGTGCAACTGAATTTATTCCCATTAGTAGTACAGCACATTTAAAAGCCGTTCCGGTACTATTAGGTTGGGGAGATCCTGGAGTAGCTTTCAGTGCCATGATTCAGTTGGGTAGTATTGGAGCTGTTTTATGGTACTTTTGGAGATTACTAATAGAAGTGATTGGCGGTGCATTCGTTGCTTTGAAGCGTTCTGATTATCAAGACAATAACTTCAAAATTGCTGTGGGTATTGCTGTAGGTACTCTACCAATTGTCTTTTTTGGTCTTTTGATCAAAGTTTTTTTCGAGGATTTTTACGAAAATAGCGTGCGCAGCATGACAATGATTGCATTAGCTTCTATTCTTATGTCTGTATTAATGGGACTAGCGGAAAAGCTGGGTTCGAGGAAGCGTAATTTCGATAAGCTGAGCGCTAAAGATGGAATATTAATGGGCTTTGGTCAACTTTTAGCTATAGTACCAGGAGCTTCTCGTTCTGGTTCTACTATAACTACCGGATTATTTATGGGTTTGGAAAGAGAAACTGCAGCGAAGTTTTCATTTCTATTGGGTATTCCTGCTATTACTCTACCGGGAATTGTCGGACTTAAAGATTTACTTGAAGCTGATTTGGGAAATATGAACGTATTAATGCCTTCGATCGCAGGGTTAATTTCATCAGCAATTTTCTCTTATTTAGCTATCGCTTGGCTGTTAAACTTCCTCAAAACCAGAAGTAATTGGATTTTTGTTTGGTATCGCCTGGTATTTGGAATTGCAATATTGGGCTTAATATCAACTGGGATATTGCAAAATATATAGAAATAATACTCGATGGTTAAATGTTTTTTTGAGTTTTACCAAAAAATAACTTGAGGCTAATTCTCAGAAGTTTGAGTTGTTGTTTACATATTCAAAACAAGAATAATAATACATAAATCACTTCTTAGACCTCCTAAATTCTGGGAAATTGAAAGTTTTCCAGAATTTAGATTTTAAGCTAGTAAAATGCTATTTATATCAAGCAACTTCATACAAAACTTCTAAGTATGTAACTTGTATTACTTCGTAAAAAACTTGTTACTCGTATTTAAATTTATTTATTGGATAATAATTATTTTAATGTCACTTCCAGAATTGAAAATGAAATTAAAAGTATTTTGGGAGTGATGTTGGAGCGGGTATTGAAGAAATTTTGAGCAAATTATTGAAAAAATATGGGGTAAAAAATAAGTAATTTTCCACCCCTATAAATGGTAGATATAAATCTAATACATTGCTCTAGTATCCTAATAATTTAGGATAAAACTATAAAGTGAAAAACTTGTGAAGATAAAGGAGATTTTCTTCATTTAACCTAAGTTTAATAAATTTTCTACTTTCTGTGCTAAAGTCATTGGTTCAAAAGGTTTAGGAATGATTCCTGTTACCTCTAACTGAGCAAATTTACCTGGCTCAAGTAAATTATATTTGGCTGTAATAAAAATTACTGGAATCTTCATGGTGAGTTGATTAGCCCTCAGTCTGACTAAAGTATTTAACCCATCCATTTCTGGCATCATCATATCTAATAGAATGGCATCTGGTTGTTTAGATTCGGCATAAATTAATCCTTCACTTCCAGACTCAGCTGTGGAAACTTGCCAACCACCAACTGTTTCAAAGCAAAGTCGGGCGATTTCTCTAATATCTTCTTCATCATCAATGATGAGAATACGTTTATTGGTCACCGTATTATATTTTCTCCCTTATAAATATCCCTCTTACAAAAAAGAGAATGCTTTATTTGAGCGGCAAGAATGAATGGATTTAGCTTCTTATCTACACGCAAAATTACTAATTAAGAAAAACAAAAATTGTATATGACAGACCAATTTAAATATTTCTCATTTTATTGATATTTATAACTAATATTTAGGAATGTAAAAGGATACGGCATTAATCCGTACCCTTGACGATTCGATATTTAAATTTGAACGCTTATTTAGCAATCTTAGGATTTACTCAAAATGGAGTAGAGAATCAGAAAAATAAGATTCTCAAATCCTTCGACAAGTTGAAAAAGCGAAAGTTTATGTGGCTCCGACACATTTGAGCCGAGTCATCCTAGGAAACAAACTCTAGTGGGAAAATCAATGCTGCTTTAAGAAAAAACTTGGTATGGATAAGAATAAATTTTATAAGTTGGACTTGTAAGCTGGGTACTAGCTCTGAGGTACGAGAAGAAAATAAAAAAGCATGCATGGCAAACTTTACCAGGAATATGTGCTGAAAATAGTAGAGAATAATTGAGATTTTTCATATTTACTTATGAGAACTCAATTTTGTTAACTTACTTGGTAGCCGTTAAATTCCCCTAAAAATTTTTCAGCTAACTCCTAAAAAGTTTGCTTATGCACAGGTCACAACCTTAGGTAATAGTTTTTTACCCCGTACAGGTGTTAACTCTAATATTAAAAAATGAAGAAGTTGTGAAGGTGCAGATTTTTTGGAGCAATTTCTTCCCAAGAAAGCTGAGATTAAATTATTCGTACTATTTTAGAATTTTTGTTCTCAACATTTCCAACCCAGAATTTCCTCTACTTGATTGGTTAATTTCATTGGGTCAAAAGGTTTTGGAATCATCCCTGCTACTTTGAGATTAGCAAATCGCTGTTTATCCATAGATTGTAGCTTGGCTGTTAGTAAAACTACAGGAATATTTTCGGTGCTAGCATTTCCTTGAAGCTGATCGAATGTAGCAACACCATCCATTTCCGGCATCATTACATCTAAAAGAATCGCATCTGGTTGTTCGGCTTGAGCCTTAAATATACCTTCATCACCAGATGTAGCAGTAAATACTTGCCAACTGCTCACTGCTTCAAATGTCAATTGAGCAACTTCCAGGATGTCTTCATCATCGTCAATAATGAGAATCTTTTTCGCACTCATTTTCTCAACTCTCCTTATCCTCTAAAATAACCAGTTTGAGTAGGTTAATGGCACGCTGTTCAAATTCTTCTGGTGTAACTCGTGCTTTAGTTAGCAATAAAGTCTTTCCCAGTTTCAGACGTTTTTGGTCTTTTTCGCTCAAATCAAAAGCGGTATACACAACTAAGGGCAGATTGGATAAATGTTTGTGTTGACGTAACTTTTCTACAACATCAAAGCCGCTAAGCAAGGGTAATGTTAAGTCCAATATCATCAAATCTGGAAGTAAAGCTAAACTCTGCTCTAAAGCTTCTTGTCCGCTTTTGGCGTGGTATGTTTCAATTCCGTGACGCTGGAATATGGAAATTATTACTTGTGCTAAGTCTGTATCATCTTCTACTATTAGAACTTTACTTGTTTGTTGTGTGTTGGATTTTTTTTTTGAGCTTGAGCTATTATCTTTAGCTAAGGCTAAGGATTCACCTGAATAAGTAGTAGTTGTCGTCGCTGCTTCTTTTTCCTGTGATAAAGGTATTTGACAATAAAAAGTACTACCCTGATTTTCAGTGCTTTGTGCCCATATAAATCCGCAGTGTTGCTGAATAATGCTACGACAAATAGCAAGTCCCAAACCAGTCCCACCCTTTTTGCGCGAGTCAGAAGCATCCACTTGCTGAAAACGTCCGAAAATAGATTCTAGTTTGTTACTTGGAATACCTCGACCCCGATCGCGAACTTGGAAAAGGATATACGGTGTAGAAGAATTGGAGAAATTTAAATTTCCTTGTTGTTGCGGACTTATCCTGGCTTCTTTGACTTCAGCCGTTAACCATACTGTAGAACCAGAGGGTGAAAATTTAATGGCGTTGCTGAGTAAATTAGTTAGAACTTGGATAATGCGATCAGGATCTGCCCAAATTCTAGCTGACACAGAATTCACTGATAAAGTTACTCCTGCTTTTTGGGCGATATCTCGCATCACTTCAACGGCAGGATGGATTAAGTTGGCGACATCGCAGATTTGCTTATTCATCTGTACTTCGCCAGATTCTATTCGTTCAATATCCAGGATGTTATTAATCAAACGAATCAGGCGATCGCTATTATTAATCGCAATTTGAAGCATCCGCTGTGCTTGTTGAGGTCGAGTTTGCAAGACACCACCGGCTAATAAACCTAAAGAACCTCGAATTGAGGTTAGGGGAGTACGCAGTTCATGGCTGACAACCGAAATAAATTCATCTTTAAGACGCTCCACTTCTCGACGTTGGCTAATATCTTTCATAAAGCCATAATGACCGCTAAAGCGTTGTTCGGAATCGTAGGCTTTCACCATGACCAGTATTTTGTCAAAAACCGAACCATCTTTACGTACAGCTCTCACTTCTATTTCTGCTTTTTCCGAAGCTAACATCCTTTCGTAAGCCTTATTAGCTTTTTCTCGGTCTTCTGGATGGACAGTTTGTTGCCATATGCTTCCCTTTAATTCTTTAGCTTTATAGCCCAACAAGTCAGCGTACGCAGGATTGACTTTAAGATAATGTCCGGAAACATCTAATTTTGAAATACCTACTACCGCACTTTCTAGTGCTTTATTTTGATCGCGTAGTTCTTCTTCTACTTTTTGACGTTCCCTTACTTCATTTGCTAATTCACGATTTTTTGTCTCCACTTCTTTTGCATATTTTTGGGAACTTTGCATCAGATAAATTGCCCAAGTTAACAATGCAGGTGTTATCAAGCCATTGCTTAAAACAAAATTTTTAAAAGGAGAATATTCTCCCCTTAAAAATGCTGGTTGGGGGTAAATGCGAAGTCGCCAAATAACATTTCCGATCTTAATTTCCTTTTCTTGACTCCAACGATTTTCTATACGACTATCGAAGTCAATATCTGAACTGCGGTATATTTTATTTCTACCTTCAAATACTTCTACAGCAAATTCCCGCTTGATTTTTTCATCTAAAATGCTATCAATCAAAGACTGAGTCTGAAAAACACCCACTATAAATCCATCAAAAGCATTTTGATGCTGATATTGGGAAATAGATTTAGATTGGGAAACAGATAATTGTTCTTTTAATTTTTCTCTGACAAATAAGGGGACGTAAATTAGAAATCCCTTAACTCCTCGTTCCAGAATGACCGTAGGTGTTAACTCGGGATTTTGGTGTTTTTTTGTCGTCTCCGAAATAGTACGATGTTCTTCAAGTAATAAATTTATGAGTTCAAATTCCTTCGGATCTGACTCGGGAACGAGCCAACAAACCTCATACTTGCTATTTACCCACCCAAGTACTTTGTAACCGGAATAATCGTGAACATAATTAGTTGCATCTGCAGTCCACTCTTCCCAGGAAGTTCCACCTCCAACTTCCCAGCGTTGTGCCATACGAGTTAAGGCTAAAATACGATTTTCAATATTAACTGTAATTTCTTGGCTAATATTTACCGCAGCTAATTTAACATATTTTCTGATATGAAAGCTTTGGTATATTGACAGACCCTGCCAAAAACACAGACTCATAAATATAACCGCAATACTCACAAATACTGTCATCATCGCCTTTGCCGAATTTTTGGTTTAATCTTGCTGGCGTTTTTTCTCATCAGTATTTAATTGTGCTGATGACAATATTCACTTATTTGCTGCTTCAAATAGATAAGACCATAAATAATATCTTGGATTCACCAAACCAAGTTAGTAAAATAATTTATTTTGATTTAATAATTTTGGAATTGTAAATAGTAAGGCAAAATTAATTACACAGAATAATTACATAAAATAATTACATAAAACGTTAGTTAAAACCTTTACTCTAACTGGGGATATATGTGCCAATATTTATATCCAATTCTTAATGGCCCGTAAAAACATTACATTCCAAAAAAAAATAGCGCACCAACCTAAAGGTATAAAAATTATTTTATGTAAGTCTCATTACAATATTTCTATTTAAGTATGGATAAATTCTATTAAATTGTATTGCAAATTACAAAAGCTACAATTCAAATATTAAAAAGTTTTACTTGGTAATTTACTTTTAGCTCCTGATACCAAACCAGATTTTTAAAACCCCTTTATATTTTTTGAGATTTCCGCTACACTATCCAACTCTCATTCTTAAAAGGGTAATTCACCGGGATTTAGTATGACTCCTGACTCCTGACTCCTGACTTCTAAATCTAAATACTTAATTTCAGTTCCTAACTTCTGTCGTGCTTACATCCCACTTACGTTAACGCTCTAAGCGCTGAAAAATACGAGTTACTAATTCAGATCCAATAATTGGCTTACTTAGATAATCATCTGCACCAGCTGCGAGCACCTGTTGAATTGTCTCTAAATCTGTATGAGCAGTAATAAAAAAAACTAATAAACTACTAGTTCGGGGATCGTTTCGCACCACCTGACAAAGTTCTATCCCACTCAAAGAGGGCATTTCAACATCAAATATTAATACATCTGGATGCATCGCCTGCAAATTTTCCCAGAAATTTAACGGATTATCTAATGTTGAAACTTCAAACCCCCTATTTTGTAATAAACTTGACAGTAGGTAAAGAATATCGGGGTCATCATCTACAATTAAAACCTTAGCTTTATATTCGCGCTTAAGTTGCAAAATATTAGTGATTGTTTCTAAAACTAACTTAGTATCTGCAGGTTTTTGTAAAAAAGCTTTTCCTCCCAAACGTGCTACCTGCACCCGCTCAAGTAAGTTATCTTCGCTAGTTAAAGCTAATACTGGAATCTTTGGTACATGGGAGTTAACTTCAGCTAGTAACTTTAATCCTTCCCCATTATTGCCACCTGTAATATCAAGTATTACAGCATCAGGGGTTTGACGTGAAATCAGCTTTCTGGCAAATTCTGGATTTATGGCTATTTCATATCTCATCCCCCAAGTCTTAATCGAATCGCACAATTCTTCTATCAGACGTTCATCTCGGTCAACTATTAGTATTAAAGGACGTTGGTCATTTTCGGGTAAATTAGATTCAGGCAAATTAAAATGTTGATGAGAAATTCCCTGCTCTAATTCTTGGTATAAACTTTTAACTAATTCTGACAGTTGAAGCTTTTGTTTTTGAGTAAAGTTTACTCTTGCTGCGATTAAAGTTTCAATTTGATGAGCTAAATAGGAACCATGATTCAAGCCAAACATACCTAAATTACCAGTTAGTTTGTGAGCATTTTGGTATGCAAGTGAGAATAATTCATTATCAAATTCACCCTGAAGTAATAGTATTGTTGCTTGTTCGATTGGTAAAACCAAATTTTTTAGTTTTTCTTTTTTCTTTATCCAAGCATTTGTAGTAATACTACGTAATTTCTGCTCGACCTCAGAAGAATCTTGCTGCGGAGAAATATTTTTCTTACTTGTTTTGTGGTTTTTCTGTTTTAATTTATTTTCCTGTGGGTCTATCTTCCCTATTTGTCTTAAACGATAACCAATACCGTACACGGTCTCTACTGGATCTTCGGTTACTCCTGCTTTTTTGAGCTTCATTCGCAATCCTTTGATATGAGCTCTAATCGTATTGTCTCCCGGAGCTTCCTCAAAAGACCAAAGTTGCTCTACGATCGCATCTAAAGTAAATGTGCGGTGTGAATTACGTAGAAAAAGCTCTAGTAAACTATATTCTTTTGGTGTTAAGGGAAGGAGTTTATTTTCATAACTTACCTGACAAATACTGGGATCTAAATTTAGTGAACCCCACTTTAGTAATGGTGGTAAAACCGAATTATTCCGGCGGCGCAGTAAAGCACGGACGCGAGCTAAAAATTCCTGTAGGTCAAAAGGTTTAGTAATGTAATCATCCGCCCCAGCATCCAAACCAATAACTTTATTAGTACTGCTTTCTTGAGAAGTCAAGAGAATAATAGGTGATAATATATTTTGCGAGCGCGCTTGGCGAATCAAGGTGATTCCATCTAATTTTGGGAGCATTACATCCAAAACAATTAGGTCGTAGGTCAAAGCATTCGCTAATTCCCAACCTTTTTCACCATCCTCAGTAACATCTACAGTGTAGTGTTTCTCCCTCAGAGCCTTAACAATTGGCTCAGAAATTAATTCATCATCTTCAACTATTAAAATTCTCATAAAGCCCAAGCTTCAGGAGTTGACTAAAAATTGTGCTATAAATCACAAACAATCTAAGCAACTAAATAGTTACTTATCATGTGAAGTTTAGATGTAGTTTAACTGAATAATGAGGATAATTTTACTGTTTGTCGTAATATTTAATACGTTGTCTCTAAAAAACATTGAAAAAGATAGAGTTTTCAGATTTTTTACCTTCTTTGAAACACATTTAATTACAAACTGCTTCTCGTCGCTAACTACGAACTCTGGTTCTCAAAGATGTAGAATATGCAATGCTTTATATGATTTAACCCAGTTTAATCATTGTCGTTATGAGTACTATCAAGCCAGCCCGTATTACCAAAGTTTTGCCAGATTCAATTGCTGCTGATATCGGATTTGAACCAGGGGATGCAATTGTGAGCATAAACAATACTCAACCCCGGGATCTAATCGATTATCAATTTTTGTGTGCTGATGAAGTTCTAGAACTGGAAGTTTTAGACTCATCTGGTAAAACTCATCACGTAGAAGTAGAAAAAGACTACGATGAAGACCTAGGGCTAGAATTTTCCACAGCATTATTTGATAATTTAATTCAGTGCAATAATAATTGCCCGTTTTGTTTTATAGACCAACAACCACCAGGTAAACGCTCCAGCTTGTACTTGAAAGATGATGATTATCGCTTGAGCTTTTTGTATGGTTCTTACTTGACACTGACGAATTTACCACAAAGAGAATGGCAACGCATCGAACAAATGCGTTTATCTCCCTTGTACGTTTCAGTTCATGCAACAGAACCAGATGTGAGAATTAGACTACTAAAAAACTCCCGAGCAGGACAGATACTAGAGCAGTTGCAGTGGTTTAAAGAACGACGATTACAGATTCATGCTCAAGTTGTAGTATGCCCCGGTATAAATGATGCTCAGCATCTGGAACAAACTCTGTTAGACTTAGCGTCATTTCATAGCGTTGAGATTCCGACTGTTGCATCGGTAGCGGTGGTACCAGTTGGTTTAACGAGATTTCGTCCCCAAGAAGATGAACTCGTATCTGTAACGCGTGAAAAAGCCCAAGAGACCATAAGGCAAGTACAATTGTTACAAGAGCAATTTCGTCAACGCTTTGGTTATACCTTTGCTTGGTTAGCTGATGAATGGTTTTTAATTGCTGGAGAGGAATTACCATGTGAATCTGAATACGGAGATTACCCCCAAATTGATAACGGTGTAGGTTCGATCCGTTTATTTCTAAAAGAGTTTAATATTGCTGCAAAAAATTTGCTCCCACAAAAAGTATCAAAACGTGAATTTACTTGGGTGGTTGGAAATGCAGTTGAAAAAGCATTTATGCCAATTGTTCAGCGATTAAATATAGTGGATGGATTAGAAGTTAAGATGCAGGCTTTATCTAGTGATTATTGGGGTCAAAACATAAGCGTTACTGGGTTACTAACTGGTCATGACTTAATTTTGAATCTTAAAGATATGGATTTAGGAAATGGAATTTTATTGCCAAATGTAATGCTCAAACATGGCGAACTAGTATTCTTAGATGATATGAGTGTAAGTGAAGTTGCACAAAAGCTAAATACAACTATATTCCCTGTCGCAAACCAAGAAGAACTAATAAAAACTTGTATTCAAAATTAAATTTAATTATTCATTTGTAAACTCAATTAAGTATTTTGTGGAGTAATTATTTAGTAATTGTTCCGTATTATTCCCAGAAAATTAATTATTGTCTGAATTTGAATAATTCAAGTTTTCCTCAACTCAGATTTTACAGTTGGGGAATAATAATGATGAAAATCTTAAATCAAATAAGTTTTTTGATTATATTGAGTCGGTAAGCTAGGTAATAAATATTAATAGGTCTAAAATAAATTACATCGAAATATTTTTTACAAAGCTTAAATCTCAATTTTAATTACATAGTCATTCATAAATATTTAATTGCTTGGGGGTTTAGAGTGATAAATATCAAGTTTGAAAATAACAAGTCGAGTATTAAATCAAGTAATAGATTAAGTAATAGATTACAATTTAGCTTAAATTTTGATTTGAAAAGAAGTTTGATTTTAAAGATACTATCTAAATTTATATTCAAAAAAAATAACTTACAAAAACTGGGATTATTTGTTTTAAACTCACAATTTTTTATCTTAAGTAATTACTGGACACTTCCTGCTAGCGCTACAACAGAAAAACCAGTTTTGAGTATTATTTATAGTCAAGAAAATGCTAACCAATGGGAGGGAATAACTAAGCGTTTGCAGGCTGCAAATGTAAGTTACTGCATTGTACCTTTATCTCAGATTAGAAGATCTGCAGATTTGGGCGATCGCAAAGTATTATTTTTACCGAATGTAGAAACATTGACACCTGCTCAGGCGATCGCCTTGGAAGAATGGATGAGCAAAGGGGGAAGATTAATTGCCAGTGGTCCAACAGCGAGTTTATCTGCACCCGGAGTTAGACAGTTGATGCGAACACTTTTGGGTGGTTATTGGGGATTTGGTTTAAATCAAGCGCAAAATCTCAGACCCTCAAAAACTAATTTTGGGCGATGGTCTGAGGAAGATAGCCTATTTGGGAAAGTCCGGGGTGGTGTAGTTGTTCCAGAAAATTTAGCAGCTCAAACTGCTGCAGTTTGGGACTCCAAAGATTCGCCCACAGCAGTATTAGCAACTCAAAGAGCTACTTTTTTTGGTTGGCGTTGGGGTGTAGATACGGCTGCTTCTCCTGATTTGGATATAGCTTGGTTAAATAAGAGTATCCAACGCTACATGAATACGCCAGGAACAAAAAGTTCAGTTGTGGGAGCTTCTGCAAATTGTTTAACTTCAGTAGCCAAGTTACAGCAGCCAAAACAAATATCTCAGACTTCCAGAAGTTCACTTTCTACAGATTTAGGTTCTAGTAATTCCAATAATCCTAAGAACTCAAATAATTCAGATTCAAATAATTCAAATTCAAATAATTCAAAAGTTTCTAGAACTTCAAATCAGGTTTCACCTTCCCACAATCGAGAAATAATTCAGATAAAGCCAAGACAAAGACAATTTGAAGCAATAGACCATCTACAAGATAGGATACCTCCAGTAACTATACCCAATTCTCGAGGAACTATAAGTCATCCTCAAACACTTGCACTGCAAAGAGATCTAGGAAATTTGATTGGGAGAGTTAAAAGTGCAAATCTAGCAGTCAGAGCTAGAAATGAAAACATAAATCTACAACAAACAGCTGTCAAACAAACAGCTAACTCATCTACTCCTTCCCAAACAGTTACCTCAAGCCAAGACACTTTAGTGCAAGCAAAAAAATTACTAAATAACCTACCAAGTTTAATCGCTGCAAAAAGATATCACAGAGCGCGTCAAAAAGTGACCTCTGCAAAAGCAAGATTATGGCAGCAATTCCCTGTGAATAATTTGTTTGCTCCACCAGAAATTCGCTCTATTTGGCTGGATCGAGGGACTATCGTTCGTGCTGCAAATGAGAAAGGACTCGCCAAAATCTTTGATAATTTAGCAAAAGCTGGAATTAATACCGTTTTCTTTGAAACATTAAATGCGGGGTATACAATATATCCAAGTAAAGTAGCTCCCCAACAAAATCCTTTAATTCGCGGTTGGGACCCCCTCGCATCAGCAGTCAAATTAGCCCATGAAAGGGGGATAGAATTACATGCTTGGGTGTGGGTATTTGCAGCAGGGAACCAGAGGCACAACAAAATTCTCAATATTAAATCTAACTATCCAGGTCCGGTACTTGCAAAACATCCGGACTGGGCTGCTTACGACAATCGGGGAAGAATGATTCCATCAGGGCAAAATAAACCTTTTTTCGATCCAGCCAATCCCCAGGTCAGAAAATATTTAATCGAACTATATGAAGAAATAGTTACTCGCTATCAGGTAGATGGCTTGCAATTAGACTACATTCGTTATCCTTTCCAAGATCCCCGTGCTAACCGTACCTATGGTTATGGTAAAGCAGCAAGAACTCAATTTAAACAAAAATGGGGTGTAGACCCACTTTCTATTTCTCCTCGCCAAAGAGATTTATGGAACAAATGGACAAAATTTCGTACTGAGAGTGTAGATAGCTTTGTCAGGGAAGTTTCCCAGCGACTGCGAAAGAAAAAACCCAACTTAATTTTGTCAGCAGCAGTATTTCCTTTACCCAAACGAGAGCGTATTCAAAAATTACAGCAACATTGGGAAGTTTGGGCGATGCGGGGTGATGTAGATTTAATTGTTCCCATGACTTATGCTTTGGATACTTATCGGTTTGAGAAACTAGCACAACCTTGGATTATTTCACGTGAATTAGGTTCTAGTTTATTAGTACCTGGCATTCGTTTATTAAATTTACCTACACTCGGAGCGTTCGATCAAATTCAATTAATTAGAGATTTACCTGCTAGCGGTTATGCATTATTTGCAGCAGAAAATCTGAATCCTCAATTACAAAAAGTATTTAGTCGTACCCAAGGAAAGACTGGAACAGCTAAAAAACAACCAATTCCCCATCGTCAACCATTCCAAACTGCCACAATACGTTATGCAGCTTTACAAGCAGAATGGAAATTAGTTTCCCAAAGCCGGGAATTACAAATTTCACCAAAAGAACTAACAAAATTTAAATCTCAAGCAAAAGTTCTCCAGCAGGCTTTAGAACAGTTAGCGCATAATCCCAATTCTAGTCAGTTAGTAACAGCTAAAGCATCTCTAACTCGTTTCCAATCCCAATTTCGTGTTTGGATGCGCTCACACTTCAGACAAAATCCTTACCAAGTGAAAGTTTGGGAAAATCGCTTAGCAACCATTGAGAGATTACTGCGTTACGGAGAAAATCTCCAAAGAGTTCGGCGAGTGCAGTAATGAGTAGTAATGGGTAATGGGTAATTGGTAATTGGTAATTGGTAATTGGT